>JGI24698J34947_10001082_pt1 | contig 14037 bp, 11 predicted proteins | sample TergutMp193P3_FD_34947 | JGI IMG/M metagenome (IMG submission 34947) | reverse complement strand
CGGAATGTACCGCAGGCGGAAATCGCGCGGCGGCTTGGAGTGCCGCCCGGAACCGTCAAGAGCCGTTTACATACCGCGCGCCGGCGTTTCAAAACCGCGTATTCGCACCTGCCTAAAAAAGGAGAAAATGAAATGAGCAAGCTGCCGAAAGTATTGCCCGAATACGTAATTACAAAGACGGACAAACCGCCGTTTAATTGCAAATGGGAAGAACTGCAGGGATGGTTTCTCGTACCGAGGCTTGGTGAGAAAGTATCATGGGCAATGTACGATATGCCGGAACGCGGGATAACAGGCGAGTGCGGGCTCAAGGTAACAGGCAGAGCTGTCGTTCACGGCGTTGAAGGCGTGGAAATAACGGCGGAACAGGATGACCACGGCCGCCCGGAACCGGCCCGAAAATTTGTTGTGCAGCTCACCGATACCCACGTCAGGTTTCTCGCGGAGAGTCATATGCGCGGCGATGTGAAGCATTTCTTTACGTTTATCGACGGAGAAGCGTTCCTTGACAACTGGGGCTTTGGCGAGGACAACCGCGGTAACGACATCCACCCAAAGCACAAGGGTATTATTAAGCGGAATGGCTCCGTTATAACCTGCCCTGCGGAAAAATTTGTGCTTGATGTTGTAGATCGCTGCATGGTTACTCTCGGCGGCAAGGAGTATGATACCATTCGCGTCATGGACATTGAGTGCTACAACTCCGGCATAGTATCGGAGCAGTTTCTTGATAAGAACGGACGTACCGTTCTCTGGCGGCGATTTAACCGCGACGACTGGCATTTTGATTATTATAAACAAAAATGGAGCGATAAACTGCCGGTCAATGAGCGGCTTATCGTCAACTGTGAAACATATATTCATTGGTACGACTGCGTAACGGAATATATTTTGTGATTGCGGCGTTACGCGACAGTCTCGGCCAATTTGCTGCTCTGCCTCTGCGCCATCACGAGCTTGTAGTAGATCCCCTTCTTTTTGAGCAGCTCGATATGCGTCCCGACCTCGGCAACCGCGCCTTCGTCCAGCACCACCAGCCGGTCCGCGTGCCTGAGCGTTGAGAGCCTGTGCGCGATCGCAATCGTCGTCCTGCCTTTTACCAGCCGCCCGAGGCTTTCCTGGATCACGGCCTCCGTCTCAACGTCCAGCGAGCTGGTCGCCTCGTCGAGGATCAAAATATCCGGGTTCTTGATTATCGCGCGCGCGATCGACAGCCGCTGCCGTTCGCCGCCGGACAGGGACTGGCCGCCCTCGCCGATAAGCGTGTTGTAGCCGTCCGCGGTCTGGACGATGAAGTCGTGCGCGTTGGCCGCCTTCGCCGCCGCGATTATCTCCTCGGTCGTCGCGTCGGGTTTCGCGTACGCGATATTGTCGTAATAGGAGCCGGCGAAAAGGAACGGGTCCTGGAACACCACGCCGATATTTTCATGCAGATAGTTCGGCGGGATGTCGCGGATGTCAACGCCGTTAATCAAAATCCTGCCGATGTTGGGATCGTACAGCCTCATCACGAGGTTGATCAGCGTGGACTTACCGACGCCGGATTTCCCGACAAGACCGATCATCTCCCCCGGTTTAATCGCCAGCTCGATGCCCTTCAGTACCGGCTCGTAGGATTTATATCCGAATGAGACGTTTTCGAACCTTACTTCACCGGATATCGGCACTTTTCGCTGGTCCCCGGTCTCGGCGATCTCCGGTTCCTCGTCCATTATCTCGAACAGCTTTACCATACTCGTCGTCGCGTCGGCCAGCCAGCGTGGCAGCATCACCATCCATCTCAGCGGGCTGTAGATATAGGCGATGTACATCGTGAACTGCATCAGCACGCCGAGGCTCATTTCCCCGCCGAGGACCGCATTTCCGCCGAAATAAAGGATCAGCATTTCCCCGATGCCGGTGAAAAAAGTCAGCAGCGGGAACAGCCGTGCCCAAAGCGCTTCGTTGTCGGACGAAATCGTCGCGAGTTCGTGGTTCGCCCTGGCGAATTTTTTTATCTCAATGTCTTCGTTGCCGAACGCTTTTACCGTGCGTATGCCCTTGATTATATCGTGCAAAATCGAGGAACATTTCGAGTTTTTACGCCACTGACGCTCGTAGCGGTTGCGGATGATCTTCCAGAAATTGGACAGGAACGCCATTACGAACGGAACGGGCAGGAACAACAGCAGCGTCAGCTTCGCGTTTGTCAGCAGTAAAATTACCAGCACCACGACGAACATGAAAACCATTTCAATCACAAAGCGTCCGCCGTCGGTCACGAAATCCCGGATTGTATTCGTGTCTTCCATTATCCGGCGGATCAGATCGCCCGGCGTCCGTTTGGAAAACGAGTTCATCGAAAGCGTCTGCAGTTTTTTATACGCCGTCGTGCGCAGATCGTTGCAGTACCGCATGGACGCCCTGTTGAATATCCGCGAGCTGAATATGAACAGGCATTCTCTTAACCCTCTGGCCGCGAGCATGGCGGCGGCGAGCAAAAAAATCTGCTGCGCCGGGCCGAGCTGCGGGCGCAGGTGGTTGTCAATCAGGTAGCGGTTCAGCACCGGAATGGAAAGGAAAAATACATAGGAGACCAGCAAGATCACCTCGGCGAGTGCGATATCTTTTAAATATGGCTTTAAATAAGAAAGCGCGCGCTTTAACACGCCCATTTGATTGTAACAGAACACGCAGACTTTGAGTTCCTCAATCAACGGGCGGCCGCAGGCCGGGCAGACGCGGGGCTCGACCTTGTCAGGGATCGCTATATTGCCGGTTTTAATGTAAAAATTTACGATTTTACAGAAGTCGCCCGCCTTCTTGAGTCCGGACATCGTGAACCGGCACAGCACGCGGTCGCCGGATTCGTCCGCCATTTTTACGTTCAGGAGTCCGCAGCCGACTCCCGCCTTCACCAGCGCTTCCTTGATCTCCACAGCCCGCATTTCGAGCCTCTGCCCGCCGCATTCGGAGATAATGCTCCCGTCTTCGAAAAACGTCAGCGTTCCGGCCGCTACTTCCATATTCATCGCGAAATCGTATTCGAAAACGAAGCTTTTCATATACACCTCATGCTAAAACAGGTACGGGTCCAGTTTCTTTATACTGCTTTTATCCATTGCCATAATATCTTCGATTAAGTAGCGGTTACCGTCCACATCGAAGATTATTAGGCTGTTGCCGCTTAACATCCTTATGTTCCGGTTTACGTCTTTTACCGCGCAGCTTTTGGTCGAGATATTGCCGCTTTTGTTTTTTAGTTTCAATTCAATATATACATAGCCGAGTTTGTCGCTTACGGAAATTATCTCCGTGATCAGGGGCGAGTAATAACGGTTGTCCAGCTCGTTTACGACGATTTTTAACTGGTCGCCCTTTAACGCTTCCACAGAGCGTATTATTCCGATCTCCTTGTTTTCGTGGTCGGCTACCGAGATATATTCCATCGGCTTGCCTATCGGCAATACCCTGCGCAGCGTTATGTGTTTATAATCCGCGCCGCCGTACTTCAATCCGGTAAACCCGCCTGCGGTCACATAGAATTCCGCCTTTTCCATGTCCATGATTCCGATGTCAGGCGGATCGTTAATTTGCGGTTCCATATTCATTATCCTTCCATGCTTATAACTTTCAAGCCTTCCATTTGAATGGTATACAGTTTATGATATTCGCCCTTTAATTGTATCAGCTCGTTATGCGTACCCGTTTCCACCACAACGCCCTCGTTAATCACAGCCATGTTGTCCGCGTCGCGCAGGGTCGAAAGCCGGTGCGCGATTGCAATCGTGGTACGGCCCGTCCGCAGTTTGTTCAGCGACTGCTGGATTTTTCCCTCGGTTTCGGTGTCCATCGCCGCTGTGGCCTCATCGAGAATTAATATGCCGGGGTCTTGTATTATCGTCCGCGCGATCGAAAGCCGCTGCCGCTCGCCGCCTGAAAGGTCCTGGCCGCCGGCGCCGACCCTTGTTTCATACGCGTCGGGCAGGTTGACGATAAATTCGTGTGCCGAAGCCATCTTCGCCGCGTTGATCACCTCGTCGATTGTGGCGTCCGGTTTCGCGTAACGGATATTGTCCGCGATGCTGCCGATGAACAGGTATATGTCCTGCGAAACGATCCCGATATTCTTGCGAAGCTGTGAAAGCGAAAGCTTTTTTACATCCACCCCGTCTATGGTAACCGTACCCTCCTTTACATCGTACAGCCGCGCGATCAGGTTCGCAAGCGTGGTCTTGCCGGCGCCGGTCTTTCCGACGATGCCGAGCGTTTTTCCCGGCGGGACGGAGAGGCTGATGCCCTTCAGCACAGGCGTCGCCGGGTCGTACTCGAACCAGACGTCCTTCACCTCGACCGCGCCCCTGAACGCGTCAAGAACAACCGGGTTTTCCGGCTCCGTGATATCCGCCTTCGAGTCGATTATCTCAAAGACCCTTTGGGCCGCGTCGACGCACCTTGCCCACCAGTTTGATACCCACGACATGAACTCCAGCGGCCCGTGCATCATCGTGAAGTACGCGACAAAGGTTAAGAGCGTCCCGAGGCTTATCTCGCCGTTTACGACCATTACGCCGCCAATCGCCGTCACGATGATCTGCCCTATGAACAATAAATAGTATATCAGGGGGAACGCGGTAAAGGCGGTGTTGGACATCGTGATATCAACATTGGTTTGTTTCATCCCGGTTGATGAAAACCGCACACCCTCGTCTTCCTCGCGCGCGAACGCCTTGATCACGCGCTGGCCGTTGACCGAATCGCTGACCATCGAGTTCAACTGCGAGTTGTAAACCCAGCTCTTGTGGTGGAATCTTCTGAATACACTCCAGAGCAGACGGAAGAACACTACCGCGATTGCGATTACCGCGATGCATATCAGCGCGAGCTTCGCGTCGATGACGAACATCAGCGAAAAGATTCCGAGGAACAAAAGTACATTCACAAATAAAAACGGCAAGCCGTCTACGAAAAACCAGTAGATGTTCGTCGCGTCGCGGCTGACGCGGTTCATAAGTGTGCCGGTGCGTTTCGAGGTGTAAAATCCGACTGAAAGCCGCTGCATCGCCTCAAAGATCCGCAGTTTAAGATCGTATACGATCCACGGGATCGTCCTCGCGAGTACATACGAGTAAAGTATATTGAGCGCAACTGTAACGGCTTTCACCAGCAAAATCACCAGCACTACCGCGAGTATTGCGCCGTAGTACCGCCCGCCTATTGTCAGCACCTCGTCGAGGAAGAGCCTCGTTCCGACGTATGGCGCGAGTATTGCGCAGGCGGTGCTTAAAAGCATCACTGTCATTATTGTAAAAACTTTGGCTTTGTAATGTTTGAAGAAATCCATCAACCGCAGTGTAATGGAAACCTTGTCCATGCACCTGGGACAGATTTTCCGGTCGGGTTCGGGGTAGCGCGTACCGCACCTCGGGCAGAAAAGCGCGTCGTCTACCGGCACGTCCTTCAGCGGCTCTGAGTTTTCACGGATATTCGTGACGACCTTGACGAGGCGCTCTATGTACATCGTAAGGCCGATTGAGTATGTCAGGACTATCCGCTCCCTGTCTTCGCTTGTACCGATTAGGCGGCCTGTCGCGAGCAGCTTCTCTGTTTTCAGCTCGCCGAGGCCGGACAACGCGAATGTTTCGAGCTTATCCGCCCTGTAGTCCGCGACGATCCTGCGCGGCCCAGAGGTCTTCACTACGCGTTCCTCGCCGTAGAGGATGTAGAGGTTCTCGCGGCTGACCGCGGCATAGGCGTCGGCGAAATCTCCGTCCGGGGCAAGGTCGGTGTGTATTGCGTAAATCAGTTCTTCCGGCGGGACGCCCTGGATGGCGTACGCGTCTTCGATGTATGAGGGGACATATCTTTTTGCTAATGCGGACATACTAAAGGTAAGAATATCACCGGGAAATGAATGAATCAACATNCCCCGCCGCAGAGCGCGAATCTGCGATTCGGCGGGACTCCGCTGGCTATTTTTTTCCTGGCAGTGTGTTCAGGTGAAGAAAGAACTCCCGTACATCATTGAAGTCAGATGAACATATACGAAGCATAACGCGGCCATGACAGGCCACTTTCTTTTGCCCATTAAAAGCATAGGGCGTCTTCGCGAGACACCTTTGCCCATAACAATCGACACAATCGTTCAACGCGTAAAAGATACGCTCCGCAAGCGGCGGGTCGCTTCGGGCAATTTCAGCAAGAGTTTCCTCCATACAGTCCGCTTTACGATGCCATGTTTCCGGCTTGCCGCCGGTAACGATATACCAGCCAAAATTTTGTGACGATTCCGCACCCGACACATTAACCATGTAAGAAATGCCAAAATCAGAGGCGACGTAGCTAATTTTTCCGCCGTTTTTATCAAGCGCACGCTTGAATTTTACCGGGCGGAGAGACGTTAGGAAATTATCCATTTTGGTTATTTCATTTTTGGTTTCCTGCGACAGAGCGGATATAACGCTCTCGAATGTGGGTTTTGGCCGTTCTCCATCCACAGGCTGAGGCTTAATTACTTCAAACCCTCCGCGTACAACCGGAGCTTTATCGTCAAACTCTGTTACGGTTATGGTTTTTATATTGAGCGTAGACAGCTTGGAGACGGCGAGCCTGATTGAGAAATCCATATTCTGTTCTTTCAGGGTCTTCACCCTCATATAAGCCTGTTTGCGTGAATAGAACCGTTCCTCGCCGTTGATGAGAATCTGCATTTCATCGAAGTTATACGTTACCGAAATATCGGCGTACTCACCAAAGGGCAGGCTGTTGTTGTATGAATTGTGATCCTGATTCGGCTTACCCGAAGCTTTGACAATATCTTCAATTTTACGGTTGTCCTGCCACGGCGAAGCGAACGTTATATGCCCGCTGCCGATAAGCATGATGAGCAAAGGGAAATCAAGCCTCGCGGTCATATCAATGCGAAACGGCAGACGGCAGGTTCCGGGTAATGACGCATAATGCTTCTTGTAACTGTCGCCGTACAGATTGAAAGAGATCGGCGTGATCGAATGGGTTGTCCAAACGTCAAGCGTTCGGTCTGTAAATTTTGTTTTTACCTGGCCATGCAGCGTCAACGCTCCTAAATCGATGTGGTGTTCTTTCATTCGTGTCCTCCGTTAGAATATTTAACCCAATGTCTCCCGCAGCAGGGCGATGAATTCCCTCCTGCCGATATCCTCCCCGCCCAGGCTTTCCAGGTGGGCGGTGTGCTGCTGGCAGTCGATGAAACGGACGCCGTCGTCAAAGAGGCGCCGGGCCAGCGTGATGAAGGCGGCCTTGCTGGCGTTAGGCTTCAGGGCGAACATTGATTCGCCGAAGAAGACGTTCCCAATGCGTATCCCGTAGCAGCCCCCGGCGAGTACGCCTTCGTGCCAGGCTTCCGCCGAGTGCGCCCAGCCCAGGCGGTGCAGTTCCGTGTAGGCGGCAATAATATCGCCCGTGATCCATGTTCCTCCCTGGCCGGGACGCTTTATTCGGGAACACGCCGTGATGACGCCGTTAAAATCCCTGTCCATCTGAATCGTAAAAACTTCGCGGCTCAGGATTTTTTTCATTGAGGATGAGACGTGGAGTTTTTCGGGGAAAATTACGAAGCGGGGGTCCGGGGAATGCCAGATTACGGGGTCGCCTTCGCCGTACCATGGGAACAGTCCCTGCTCATACGCCGAGAGGAGCATGCCCGGGGAAAGGTTGCCTCCCCACGCGACTACGCTGTTATGCGCCGCTTTTTCGGGAGGCGGGAATGAGAGACGCTCGTCTTCGGTGAGATACGGAAAATCCGGATCCGGCCCTGTCATTCCAGTGTTTCGGCGACAAGGCCGGTTTTACTTTTTTCATGACCGGACTCGGTTATCTCTATGCGGTATTCCCCGCCGGAATAATCTGCAAGGGCGCGGCCGCCGGCTTCAAGGCTGCCGAAGAGAACCTCATCCACAAAGAAGGATTTGATCTTTTCTTCCACCAACCTGCCGACGTTACGCGCGCCGGACTCCCTTGAGTACCCGTCAGTCGCAAGCTGATCAAGGCAGGCGGCGGTAAATTCCAGAAGCACGTTCTTTTCCTCGAGCTGCGCTTTGAAGAGGTTCAGCTCCTTTCGTACGATTGAGAGCATGATTTCCCTGGACAAATGACCGAACCTGATTATCGCGTCAAGGCGGTTTCTGAATTCCGGGGTGAATATCCTTTCCACCTCTCCGTCCACNGCGNTNTCGTCCATGCTCCGCTCCCCGAAACCGATNAGGCTCTTGCCTATGTCCCTGGCCCCGGCGTTACTCGTCATTATCAGCACGATATTGCGGAAATCGGCTTTGCGGCCGTTATTGTCGGTGAGGGTGGCGTAATCCATTATCTGTAACAATATGTTGTAAATATCCGGATGGGCTTTTTCTATCTCGTCCAGCAGTACGACACCGTGCGGCTGCTTTCGGATGGCTTCGGTCAGAAGGCCGCCTTCCTCGTAACCGACATAGCCGGGCGGCGCGCCCACGAGGCGGGAAACCGTGTGCTTCTCCTGATACTCGCTCATGTCGAAGCGGTGCATGGTGACGCCCAGCTCATCCGCGAGGCTTCTTGCCAGTTCCGTTTTGCCGACGCCGGTGGGCCCCACGAAGAGGAAATTCGCCACGGGTTTATTCCCGGCCCTGAAACCGGCGCGCGAGCGTTTTACCGCGTTTACCACCGCCTTTACCGCTCCATCCTGCCCGAAGATACGCGCTTTAAGCCGTTCCTCCAGGAAGCGCAGTTTGTCTTTTTCGTTTTCGCCCACCGAGCGTTCGGGGATGCGGGCTATTTTGGAAATCACGGTTTCGATTATCGGCAGCCCTATTTCGATTTTTTCTACGGAGCCTTCCTGTATGGTTTTGACGCCGTCAACTGAAATCTTCGGTTCGACTATCTCCCCATTTTCGGTGGCCTCTGTTTTGGAAGCTTCATTTTTGTGCGCTTCTATGCGGGCGTAGGAACCGGCCTCATCGATAACGTCGATGGCCTTGTCCGGCAGCCTTCTCTCGGTAATGAATTGGGCGGAAAGCCGCACCGCCCCTTCTACGGCGTCGTCCGAATAGTGAACGTGATGGTAGTCTTCGTATTTAGTTTTGAGCCCGTTGAGGATCTTGACCGTATCTTCCTCACTCGGTTCGTTTATATCGATCTTCTGGAAGCGCCGGGAAAGCGCCCTGTCCTTGTCGAAGAATTTACCGTATTCCTCGTGGGTCGTGGAACCAATGCAGCGTAGTTTCCCGCTTGTCAGGGCCGGCTTCAACAGATTTGACGCGTCCAGCGCGTTGCCCGAGACAGAACCGGCGCCCACCAGCGTATGAATTTCATCGATGAAGAGGATCGCTTTTTCTTTTTTGAGCATTTCCTCCACCACCTTCTTTACCCGTTCCTCGAAATCCCCCCGGTACTTGGTTCCCGCCACAAGCGCGCCCATGTCAAGCGAATAGATCGCGAAGTCCTTCAGGGTAGGCGGAACCTTGCCGGCCGCAATGCGCTGGGCCAGACCCTCGGTGATAGCGGTTTTTCCCACGCCCGAGTCCCCCACGTGGACGGGGTTGTTTTTCAGGCGCCTGCAGAGAACCTGGATGGTACGGTCAAGTTCCGCTTCCCTGCCGATGACCGGTTCAAGCTGATTCTCACGGGCCAGCGCGGTCAACTCCGTAGCGTATTTTTCCAGGGCGTTTCGTCTATTTCCCCTTGTTTTGGGGCCGCCTTCGGCCTGGTCCTCTTCGTGATACCCGTCCCTCAATTCCTCGTCATTGGCGACTCGTTTGCCGCCCTTCCCGAAATCATAATCCTGTCCGTGCGAAATTATACTCAGGAGATCGAAGCGTTTTATCCCGGCCTGTCGCAGATAATAGGCGCAGTAGTTTTTTTCCTCATCATAAAGGGATACAAGTATATCCGTCACGTCAAGGACATCCTTCTGGGCTGCCTGGCTGGTCATTACCGCCCTTTCTATGACGCTTTTAAAATTTACCGTTTGAATGGGTTCGGCATTGGGGATCACGGGGATCTTCTGCTTGAAGAAGACTTCGACTTCCTGTTTCAGGAGATCGAGATCGGCGCCGCAGGCTTCAAGTATCACCTGGATTTCATCGAAATCAAGCGCGGCGTAGAGTATATGCTCCGGCGTCAGGTATTCATGACTCCGCTGCTTTGCCTCTTTATGCGCGCGGTTAATTATGTCTTTCACCTGACCTGAAATTTTCATCTAATTCCCTCTATCATAATATACAGAATATGCTCCTTTATTACAATCATAAAAAACACGGCCTTAAACTTCCTCCACAACACACTTCAAGGGAAAATCGAACTGTCTCGCGATCGAATGGACCTGATTTACCTTGGTCTGGGCGATGTCCCAGGTGTAGACGCCGACCATTCCCCGTCCCTTGTGGTGAACGTTGAGCATAATCTTCTTTGCCTCCTGCGGGTCTTTGTGGAAAACAACCTGCAGAACCTCAACAACAAATTCCCTGGTGGTATAGTTGTCATTCAGCAAGACCACCATGTACTCCCTCGGCTCTTTGAGCTTTTCTTCTTCCCTGTTGAGTAATTCGGTCTCGCCCCTGTTCTCTCTCGCCATACTTATATTTTACAAAAAGTTTCCTGATCTTTCAATCAGCATACCCCGCCGCAGAGCGCGAATCTGCGATTCGGCGGGGTATGCTGTTCTTAAAAGGTATTGGTCTCGGGTTTAATACCTTTTAACCGCCCTAGAGGCTGCGGGGTATTAAACCCTCGCCACGAATAAAGGGCAGCGCGGGTTTTTCGGGCAAGGCCAAAATGCCCCAGACACGACTTGCGGCTTTCAGATCATTGTGTTATACTGAAGTGGGAGGTTCTATGGCTTTTATTGACAAGTATGATTTTGAACTCTTGAAAAACGAGGGAGAGACCCTGATTTTGGGAGAGCTGGGGCGTCAGCTGGAAAGTATTACCGAACCGATTTGCAAGTGCAATGATTGCGTTCTGGATATGGCGGCGATGGCCCTCAACGCGGTAAAACCGCTTTACCGTGTCTCGCTCATGGGGAAATTATACACCTCGGCGGCGATGGACGAAGGCAGTGCATATGGCAAGCTCGTAAGGGAAGCGGTATTCGATGCGATTGAAAAGGTCGGGAAAAACCCGAGCCACGGGTAAGCCGGACGCAGGAAAGGCGTAACTACGGTCTGGGCGGGGTAATTATAACGCAGCCGCGCAGTATTTCACTGTTTGTGCCCTGAGGGGTGGTTTTCTCAAGAATCCAGAAGTCCTGGTAAAGCCTGAAAACGGCCAGGGATGCTCCGGTCCGGTTATCATGCCAACTCACGGCTCCTTCTCCGTCGAGGACAACGAAGAAGCGGCCTCCGTCGATAATCTTTACCGGGAAGCTGTTGCCTTCAAAAAATATTGTCTCATGTTCTGCTTCTTCAAGCCGCCTTTGGTGGTTTGTGTAAAGGGCCGCCATCCCGCTTCCCGGCGCGGCGGCGAAATTCCCCCCTGATTCAGCCATCATGATGAAAGGTTCTTCCCTGTCATATTCAACAATCGTCCGCGATTCGGCCGGATTGGAAAGATCCAGAGCGATAATTGACGTCCTTACATTCCCGGCCTCCTGGTCTATTACGGCCGCGTATACCGCGCCGCTTCCGCCGCGGTACACCTTGAGGCCGAGCGCGCCGGGGTAGGCGAGGGGTGTCATTTCGCCTGAGAGAAAGTTTACGGCTGTAAAAGGGGTATCTCCCGGCGCGGCATATCTCCCGAGGACGATTGTTTCAATGTCAACGAAGGCCGCGTCGACGGTACCGGCGGTCGAAGAGGAGAATAGCGTTTCCCCGCTGCCATAGTCGAGTATTGAGATCACCCCGGTGGTGTCCAAAAACAGGATATTGCCGCCGAGCATCGCCGCCGAGCGGATGTGGGAGCGTATCGGGATTTTATCCAGGAAGATCCGCGAGTTAGGCGAAATTACCATCGGGGCGAGACGACCGTTCTCCCACAAAAGAAACCGTGACTCGCCTGGCAGGGGGGATGAGCTGATACCGGTATAGATCCGGTTTCCGCCTATGGCTTCGGCTGTGACGGCGAAATTGTCTTCAAGTACGGAATAATTCAGGGGGAGGTAAACTATGGTTCCGTTTTCGGAAACCAGAGCGATGGTTGACGAAGAAACGGCAATATCAAGGACGCCTTCCTGATTTTGGGTCTCCAAGAGCCTTGTCTCTTCGTTGTCAACCAGCCAGAGATCGCCTGAGCCGGCGCCGAGGATGATGTTGTCTTCGCCGGCGAAAATACCGCGATCAACTTCGTTTATGAACAACACCCGGCTGTCGATGGTTGTGAGGACGCCAAAGGGGCTTATTTCCATACTGTAAATCGTGCAGTTCCAGTCGTAAGCGGAAACGCAGTAGAACCGGGCTGAATCGGCGTTTTCCATGAAAACGATTCCCTGCCTGATGTCCGTATCCCGGCCAAGGACCGATCCCGTTACGGCGTCAAGAACAAGAAGACCGCCTGAATCAAAGCCCGCCATGAAGCGGTTGTTGCCGAGAAGAACTGGGTTCTGTATATTCGACGGTACGTTGAACCGCTGCGTCTCCCTCCCCTCCGATAAACTCCAATAGGAAAGAACGCCCGACGGCTGGTAGCAAAGCATGTTCCTCTCGGAAAGGCCTGTCGAGGCCAGGGTGATGGAAGGCGGGAGCTCCGGCGAATCGAGCGCTTCGCCGGTTTCGGGATCGAGCAGGACTGTTCCTCCGCTTCCGCTTTGGGAAACGATCAAGAAATTCCCCGCCGCGGAGTAATTGATCCCCAAAACGGAATCTCTGAAGCGTAAAGTGAACAATCGCTTTCTTATTTCATAGTTCCACACCGAAACGCTGTTGACGCCGGGACCGTCGCTTTCGACAACGGCTGCCTCGGGTTTTCCCGGCCTTAGCGTCATGAACTTTATCGCGTAACGGCTCACCTGGAAGCGCTCTTCCGCCGCTCTTTGGTTCCATATTCCCAAAAAGCCGTCTTCTCCCGCGCTGAGTATTCGTCCGCTTGAGTCCCGAAGCAGGGCTGTTACCGCCCCCCGGTGCTTGCCGGGGACGATCACGTATCCCGTGTAATCCCGGTTTTGGGTATGCACCGCTCCAACGAACAGCACGGCAAAGGCAATGACCCAAAACCGCGATTTGCCTTTCATGGTCATAAAGCTCCGGGATACATTGTGTTCTTGTAGGACATATAGCTGCGAAAACGCAAGGCCTTGAAAATTTCTGCTTTAGGGTTGCTTTTATAATCATTCAGCGTTCTTTCATATGTGGAAATCGGAACTTTCGTTACCGCGACCTCGTTCTCTTTTATTCCGATAATGTGGAATTCGAGAGAACCGTCGGCCGACCTGTAATACCGGACTTCCATGTCATTGTCCGGGTACTGCTCTTCAGCCTTGAGCTGGAGATTGTACTTGATTGCTTCCACCGGGACCGGATTGTAGCCGTCCCGGATAATAGCGAGCCGCTCCGCCATTTCAGGGTAGCCGATTATCGTTTCGGGAAGCGCCTGATTTTTTTCCACGGGCGTTTTTTTCCTCTGGTAGAACTCCCCCCTTTCCAGTTCGGGAATAACCTCAAATTTCAGGCCCTTTGAAGGCCATGTGAGTAAAATCGAGAATTCAGGCTTGTTGATCTTCCCACAGCTTGGGCAGGCGAAGTTAAAAAAAGTGCCGTTCAGTATTTGCTCCAGATATGCGCTATCCTTGTCAAGATCAATTTCCTCGCTGACCTCAACCACAAAACTGTTTTCACAAATGCAGGGTATTCTCTTGTTCATACTAACTCCTTCTGTTCCGACTGTTCAACGTCTTGAAAGGTACATAATATCGCCAAAAACAGCGAAGATCATCAGGCCGGCAATAAGAACCACGCCCACCGTCTGAAAAATTGAAACAAACCTTGGGTGAAGGGGTTTCCTCCGTAAGCCCTCGACGAGGAAGAGCAGGATCATTCCCCCGTCCAGAATCGGAAGGGGAAGCAGGTTCATCATGCAAAGGGCTATGGAAATCAGCGAAAGAAAGCTGGCCAT
>JGI24698J34947_10001081_pt1 | contig 14041 bp, 2 predicted proteins | sample TergutMp193P3_FD_34947 | JGI IMG/M metagenome (IMG submission 34947) | reverse complement strand
AATTTTTGCCACGATTCACTAATAATAGCGTAAAATTCGCCATTGAACAAGGGGGATTGAGCGTTTTGCCTGTTGGTGATAGAGTGAATCAATGAAAAATCGGCAACAGAACCGCGCTATACTCACCAAAAAAAAAATAGTGATAGGCGGCGCGGCGCTGTGCGTCCTTATCATAGTATTAGCGGTTATTTTTTCCGGCAATAAGAAGCCGGCGCGTTACTGGTATGTGGAAGAAGGGCTGGAAAACGCATGGTCGCGGATTCTGCGGGAAGCCGCGCCGCCTGAGCGCTTCGCCGGGACAGTGGTCTGGGACGGCGGGGAAATCCCCTCCGGGCCGGGGGTGCTGATTGCTACCAGACCCCGCAAAACCGAAGAAAAAGTGGCGGTGTATCCCCGCCTGTCATGGGAGCTGGAGCATGAGGGCGCTATTGTGCTGGCGCTTGATCCCTGGATGGTTTTTCGCAAGCACACCAACCCGGCGCTTACCAGCGAGCGCGTCTTATTGGAAGAGGGCGGAAGCGGCTTGCTGCTTGTTGCCGGGAAAGACGCCCAGGCGATACGGGCGTGGACAAGCCGCTTTATTCAGGAAGAGCCGGGCAAGTTTCCCTCCGGCGACAATATCTGGCGCGAATGGGACTTCAAATTGCTGAGCGGAAACCGTTTTGCCTTTGGCGCGCGGGGTTACGACTGGCAGACCGCGCTGTTCAGGCTCATGGGGAACGACCCCGCCTGGCTGTACGCCCCCCTCAGCACCATCCGCCGCTACCGCGATCCGCACAAGGCGATTCTCGAAGCGACCCCCTTTCCCGAACTGGTACCCTCGACTCAATACAGCCTGCTGGCAAACATCCTGTGGGCGCTCCCCACCGGTTCCGCAACAGAACAGGAAGAGCTTGCCCCTATTATCGCCTGGCTTAAAGACCCCGACACCCAAACCGTCATCGCCGACATTATCGAATGGATACCCGCCGACCCCTACGGCAAACCCTACGATCCGGTGTCGCTCAGTTCCCACCGCATTTGGCTCACCGCCCCCTGGGTGTATACGCTGTTTTAACGTTTACGCCTGCCGCTTACTCCCCCCAATCCGCTTCCCACACATAAGACGCGGCAATCCATGCCGCGTGGGCGTCTTGTAAGACAGGGCTGGCGGGGGAGGCTTGCGGGTGGGCGGCCAGCCAGCCGAAAGCGTCCGCTATTTGGGACTGGGCGGACGCGGTTTGCAGCCAATTTTCGGCGGATTTCAGCTTTTTGCGGTTTTTTTCACTGCCGTAGGGGGTTGCCCATAGCGTCTCAACCTGAAGGCCGTACTCGCTCCACCCGGGCCGGGCGGGAAAGACGTCCGCCGCCAGTACGTTAGTCTCGTTTTGGGGCAGTTGGCGTATTTCACTCAAGGGGCAGTACGCCCACACAGCCTCGTCTTCCGCTAACAGATAAGGCCACACCTGCTCCCAGCGGTAGGTTTGCGCGCCCGGCTGGAAATTGCGGCCAATAAAGAGCCGTTCCCCTATGCGGTTCCAGCGTTCCTCGTCCNGNGAAAAAACGCCGGGGCTTTCCTGCAAAAGCTGGGCNGTCCATGCCCGCACCGCCGCCTTGTCGCCGCCGGCTATAAAAATCTGCCCCCATTCCGGCGGGCCCCTTTCCGCCATTTCCCGGCTGAGGGGGGGGGTCGCGGCGCGGCGGAACACCAGCCACGGGTCAAGCGCGAGGAGCAGAGCGCCCTCAGAGCGCCCCGCTTCTGCCGGATTCTCATACACCCGGATAGGGTTTTCGTCCCCGTCCGGCGCGCTGATGCGGTAGCCATACCAGCGGCGCGGCATAGTATCGCCTATGGCTGACAAAGTTGCCATTTTTGTCATTCTGAAAGGGGCGGAGGGCGCGATTTGCTGCCATTTTTCGTAAAATTGGTCTTCCACCACCCATACGAACCGGGGACGCGCCAGTAAAAACACCCCCAAACAGACTGCCAGAAGGAAACCAAGGGCGGAAAGCGTTATCCACAGGTGTTTTTTGACCAAGTTTATAACATTTTTCTTGCCAAAAAAATCTTCCATGTGCTATAATACTATAGATAATAATATTCTACTACTGTTTTTTTAATATTTTTACGGGGGTATGGTATGTTTTCAAAGAAATTTTTGAGAATTCCGGGTTTTGTGGCTATAGCCGCGGGTATTTTCGCGTTTGTCCTTTCATGTGAAAACCCGTTTAAGGCAGGGTTAGGCCCCAAGGTTGACATCCTGGCTCCCGTAATCAGGGAAGTTTTGCCGACCCTGGAAGACTTTATCCGGGTCGAAAAGATACCGTTCCGCGCGCGGGTTACCGACGATATTAAAGTCGCCGACGTCTATATTACCTTTTGGCGGCCGGGAGAATCCGAGCCGCAGGGCGAAAAATGGGCAGACGTTAAAGACAACCCCAAGTATACAAAAATGTCCCAGAGCATATCGAGAGAGGTGACTCTGACTGACGACGAACGGGATCCCGACGTATGGGTCTACTTTCTGGATGTAAAAGAGCCGCCCTTGTACGGCAGCGACGGGGAACTGCTGGTTAAAATCATTGCCGTTGACGTATCAGACCCCCCTAAGACCGACTTCAAAAAAATGAGCTACACCGTTAAGAATTTCCCTCCGGCTATTTCGATTAGCTACCCTTACATCGAAGAAGAATTCTGGGATAAATACCCCTCAACCGATGCGGGATATAACTGGACGGATAAAACTGATCCGACCATCAACTATAAACCGACGGTCTACTTGAGGGACTCCCTGAGGGGCATCGCGGTTGACGCGCAGGGCATTCGCCCCAAGACGCCGGAAATCAAAATATGGAAAAAAGGCGCAAAAGAGCCTGACGCCTATACGCCCATGACCGCGTATACGGGAATGCCGCCCACCATAGACTGGAAACAAATCGATCCGGTACACCCCGACTGGCAGCGGATAAAAAATGTCGGGTTTGAATACGCGCTGTTTGATCAAGCGGGCAACCCCCTGGAGGCATCGGAGGATCCCTACTTTTTCCGTATCCGCGCGTGGGATACCGGCGCCGGCGTCTGGGAAACAGACAAGCAGCAGGCGATAAAAGAATCAAGGGAAAGCTACTACCCCCCGCTGGATAAAGCGCCGGCGGAAGTGTTCATTACCGCGGAAAGCGGAACCCCCAAGATCGACGTGTACTTTAACAAGGACATTGACGATAAGTTCGTAGTTCCGGTTCCGTCTAACTTCAATATCCACAAGGAAACCGACAGCCCCAAGTTTGGCCCCTTTAACAAAGATTCCCCCTATGGCCAGGATGAAGCGGCAAAGCAGAAGTTCGCGATAAATCCCTTTGTGGTAGAGGCGCGCGTGCGGTATACCCGGACGCTTAATAAGGCCGTGTTACATGTAAAAGAGAATTCCAGCGGCAACGAGGCGGACATAGAGATGTGGCAGGATCTGAGCGCCGATTACAACAAGGGGAATGCCGTGGGGAGTCCGGCGACGGATCCCCGGTGGATACTGAACAACAAGAACATATACGAGCGTGAATACCTGTTCCTCAGCCGCCCCATAGAAAACGGCACGATCTTAAAAACCCTTGCCGGATCGACGTTTGAATTTAAAGAGGATGAATACGAGTTTTCGTTCCGGGTGCTTGAGGAAGGCGTGGAAGACCAGCTTGCCAACTACACCGAAAAGAACGTTGTGGTACGGATCACGACCACGGGGCCCACGCTTGATATTATTTCAGTGTCACCTAACACAAAAGAAATTTACAGCGGAACTCCCGATACCTCAATTCCCGGCGACACCGCCAAAACGTACAACCGTTACGAGGTAAACGGCTGGATTAACGTAAACTGGGTAATCGACGCGGGCTACACGGGCATTGCAACCGATGATAATGAAGAATCCCCGGATGTTGGCAGACAGTTGAAAAAGTACCTGGTTTCGACCGAGCTCCCCCCGTCCGATCCGGCTGATATTGATTACGAAGCCATTCTTAACGATCCCAAGGCCATATTCCTGGAAGCGTCGCCGACGCGTATTGATACCCTTGACGACAAAATGCCGCTGTACGGTCCTAACGTGACAAACCGCAACAGTCCCAATCCGAAAACGTACTATTTCTACATCGCGGCGCAGGACAAAGCGGGGATAGTCAGCGGCGCTTATTGTGAAATTACCGTAGACCAGACTAAGGACTTCCCGGAAATCATCGCGGAACGCCCCGAGGATTTTTCGGTTTATTCCCAATCGCTAATGACCAACGACAATGCTTCCATTATCTTCCACAATAGCGCCGCTCCCGCCGCCACCAACAACATAACGGTCAGCGGTCTTAAGATAGCCAGAAACTCGATGGGCCGCGGCGCCGCTATCGCGGTGAATCTGAGCGACGACGACGGTCTGGACCTGCTTTCCGGTATGGACTACAAGCTTTTTGAACAGAATGGCACTCCGGTGGTTCCGGCGCGCGTGGTGGATAATATCCCCAATTCCAACGATGCGCGCAGAAGGTCGTTTAAACTCAATGACAATCTCTCCGGTCTTCCCGACGGGTACTATTATTTTACCCTTATGCTCGGGGATTCCTATAAATATAAGAACGAAGACGCCGCCGGCTACCTATTTGATCCGAAACATGACCCCCGGACGGTGAGACTTTTTGATTTTCAACCTTCCTCCAATGATGGTAACGGGCAAGTCTGGTTCCTGCTTGATACGGAGCCGCCCGAGGTAAGGGCGAGAAGCTTCGATACTACTGCTTCTGGTATTTATAGCAAGGACGTGCCCGCCATCTATAACAAGCCGCCTTTCGAATTTCATGTGGAAGCCCGTGATACGGCGGGGCTTACCGCGATCATCATATTCCAGCGGCGGACTGATATAGCCAATCAGCCGTGGGTGAGAATCGAAACAATAGACAAACGGACTGATAATACCACCTATCTGTATAATGATAGTACTCCTAACTTTAATGTGAGCGATCCTGACCCAAAAAATAGATGGTATCAAACACAGAAAATAGAAAACCTGCCCCGGGACCCTGACCACCCTGAAAATTATGCCCTGACCCCCGATGGCACCTACGAATACACCGTGGTGGCAATCGATAAGGCGGGCGGGCAGTCAGATCTGGCCAAGTACACATTCACGGCGGATTCGGGAACACCGGTTATCAGAACGATTAACTATCCCCCTGCCGGTCAAAACTATCAAACCGCCGACTTCTTTACCATTACCGGTAAGATGCGGGACAGGGGAGGGTTGAGCAAAATTTCCTACGTTTACTGGACATTGACCAGCGACGCGGCCACGCCCGCTATTTCAATCACTGATCCTGAAAATCCTACCGGCGTCTGGAAAAAGGGAACCGCGGGCGGTGAGGACTGGAGCGTATCGGTTGAATCGTCGCATTTAACAGGCTTGCTGGGGTCCACGGGCGAGGGCCGTTTCTGGCTCCACGTGGTTGCCCGCGATGACGCGGGGAATCTGAGCGATCCAACCGTTGGCACCCCGGGTAAAAACAACTGGCCGATTGCTAACAGTAATGATAGCGCTATAACAGCCGAAGTTGGCAAAGTTGAAATTTACGTTGATACCAAAAACTCGGCGATTGTCTGGAATCCCAGCTATAGTTATCCCCCCACTGCCGCCGATCCCTATCCGCCGGCGAATGAAATGATTCTGAGCGAAGGATATTTCGGGGGCGGCAATGTGCTCAAATCCGGCGAAATTTACTACGCGCGGGGGAATTATAACTTTGCCTTTACCGCGGTGGACAGCTTTGCCCTGCGTACTGTTAAGGTTGAACGGAAGGTGGGTAACGGTGCCTTTACCGAGGTGGATATTGGTTCATCTCCATTAATAACCGCCAAAAACCGGGGCGGCTACGAAAATGGCACTAGATTTAGTCGAGCGGATTATCCTGCCCCGATGAGTAGTATTCAGTTCCCTGACGGAACGAACGGGACATCTCTCTCCGATCCGTCCAACTCCCTTAATGCCACCGCGGGGAGCATCCGTATTACCGATGTCAAGGTAACGCTGAGTGAAACCATTGATACTACTAACCACACCAATGACGGCGACTACACGTACCGCGTAACCGTTACCGATTTTGTCGGCAGGCCGTCACAGGTATTTGAATTTACGGTGAGGGTGGATACCCGTAACCCGGTGGTGCGGACTATTATCACCCCGGCCTCTGTTGACGGCTCATCGACCTTCACGGCTACCGGTCTTGCCCGCGACCCGGAAGACCGGAGCAATATCACCCATGTGTACTACAGAGTTGACACTAGCCTTACCCCCGCCCCGACTATTCCCGCTTTTGTGGCGAACGGCGATACCGCGCCCACCGGTTGGACCAGAGGGGTCATCAACGGTCAGGATACGGGCACCAGCAACTGGAACTGGACAGCCGCCAATGTTTCCGGGGCGACAGGGCCGCAAGGCATACGCTACTTCCATGTGGCGGTTCGGGACGAATCGGGCAGGATAAGTACGGTACAAACCGGCAAATCGGCGAATAACTGGCCCGGGAACAGCAGTGATCCCACTGATTCTAGCTGGAAGACCGGTAAACCCGAAGTAGGCATGGCGGGAATCTATATTGACACCGCGAATCCGACGATTGCTATAGGCGCCCTCTCCGGTCTTAACAACCAGAACGGCAATGTTACCACCACCCTTAACCAGAACAGCGTCTATTACGCCAAATCCAATTTCAGCGTTACCTTTACCGCAAGCGACTCCTATGCTCTCCGTACCGTAACGGTTATGCGAAGCGGCACCGCTACTCCGCTGACATTAAGCAACTATCCCATCAACTCAAATGTTGATCTCGCCGGCGGCGGCACGGGGGATTCGCTTTCGAATCCCGTGAATGGTACGCCAATGGTTACTTCCCTTGCTAATACACTTAATGAAAATACCGGTAATTCGCTTGACGAAGGCACGTATACCTACACCATCACCGTTACCGACTTTGTGGGAAAGACAGCGGAAATGACCTTTACCGTGATTGTTGACACGAAGCCGCCGGTAATCGGTGTGATTAATGGCGACGACATTATTCTTTCCAACAGTTTCAACGCGACAGGAACGGCAAGAGACCAGACTCCCCCTGTGACAAACCCGGTAACCCCGGTAACTCCGATAACCCATGTTTACTGGAATATAAGCAGCGAATCCAACACTGCGACCATGTTTACCAATTTTAGCACCTATGTTGACGCGAACGGGAACCTGTTGTCGGCAGGCACCTCGGCCGGATGGTACAAGGCCAATGGAACGAACGACTGGGCGGCTCAAGCTACCAATCTGTCCACCACCAACGAGGGCAGCAGATATTTCTACGTGGTAGCCCGCGACGCTGCCGGACACCTCAGCACTGTAAAGACAGGTGAGAGCGCCAACAACTGGCCCGATGGCGGCAGTTGGATCGCCGGCAGCCCGGAAATCGGCAAAAAGCGGGTCTTTATAGACCTTAAGACTCCCGAACTGGTTTGGGACAAGAGTTGGCCGACTGTTGCCAATGACATCTACACCACCTCAACCTATCCCGACGCAGGCAACGATACCGCCGGCAGACTCAACCTGACGACTATGTTTGGAAATGGGACACTCAGTAGCAATCCCTTTGGTCCCACTTCGTCCATTGTCAAGCTCGACAGTGGAACCTATTACGCCAACGCCAGTTTCACGCTGACCTTTACGGCGATTGACACCTTCGCCCTTGGCGCCGTGACCGTACAACGGGGTTCGACTACAATAGATCTGACGAATACGGCTCTTGCCGCTGTTACGCGCTATGGGAAAAATGGCACTAACAACTCGTGGAGTGATTCAGGTTATCAACAGACTCATCTTGTACCGGATAGTAGTCCGGCTCGATACTCTCTTTCCAATCCCGACAATTCGCTTTATGTTACCGCGACAAAGATTGTTCTCAACGAGACTGTCGGCGGCGTGGGCGGCCTTGACGACGGCGCTTACACCTACCGGATTACGGTCATCGACCATGTGAAAAAGGAAAAGGTACACTCGGACTTTACGGTTATTGTTGACAGAGAGTCTCCAACGGTGTCCTTGAGCAACACGACCAACGCGAAGATTGAGGAAAACAAGGTTGACTCCGACAACAACGGCACGTACGACAGCCCGCTGTACACGGTGAACGGAGTCTTCCGCTTTGACGCGACCATCGCCGACACTTTCGGCGTGACGGGCAACCAGTATTGGTTACTGCCGCGCACGGTTGCCGGCGGCGCCGTTACCAACCCGGATGGAACTACCTATATTGATACCAACAACGCGCCCGCATGGTGGACCAGTGCCACTGATCCGGTTGTCGGCACTACTGCCATAGACGGACGCACGGTACGCGCGTACAAAGCAAACAATTCCCAAACCCTGAGTAATCAGTTGATAGACACGCTCGGCGGCGGCGTTCAGAGCGTGGGTACTCCCGGTGACAATACCGGCGCGTTTATACCCCAGGGTCATTACACCCTGTACATTATGGCGCTGGACAAGGCGGGAAATATCGGACATCAAAAACGTTACATCTACGTGGATCAGGAAACCGACAAGCCGAAGGCGGTATTTAGCAGCCCTGCGAATAACGAGTTTGTTCAATCCGCATCGATCAGCCTGGTAGGAACCGTAACCGATGACGACGGCGTTGGTTCGTACTTTATCGACTACGAGAGCGGTACGGATAATTGGCTGCCTCTGCAAATTGCCAACTCTACGCTGACTAGTGTGACGGGCGAAACCCAACAAAAATATGTCGTTACCCTCGCTAACACACCAAAGACGGCGACATTTAACGAAAACCTTTCCACCCTTTTGGGGAACGCCCAAGGGCAAAAGAAACTGCGGGTCACCATGTTCGACGCTCGCTCGGCAAGAGCGGGGATTCCCGATACGAACCGCGCGGAGATAAAACAAACCGATACGTTAACGTTCACCCTGGACACCAGAGCGCCCGACCTTGTGTGGCGGAGCGGCTATAAATACGACGGAACTGAAGCTAATGCTTCTGGTATTCCCCCCACTGGGTATCCCCCCACCGGTTCCAGCGACTTTGTTTTGAGCTCGGACAGCGGCGCCCTGGGCGGCGGCAACTGGAGCGGCGGTAATTATTACACCAGATCCAATTTCACGATTAGCTTTACCGCGCTGGACAGCTATGCCCTGCGCTCCGTGGCAATAACGCGGAATAACATCAACCGGCCTCTTGACAGCGGCGCGACAATACGCCGTTACGGAACTTTCAACCCCAGCGCTACACCCGATTACGTTACCGGTCAGGCCGGTTACACCATGAGTCCCGGAACCAGTCCGGCCTCTCTGTCGAATCCCAATAGAGCGGGCGGAGCGGATTTGATCACCGCCCTTGCCGTGACGCTTAACGAAACGGTTGGCACAGGCACTAACGAACTGACAGACGGCGTTTATACCTACAATATCACCGTTACCGACTATGTGGGACGGACCAATACATCGACCTTTAGCGTGTATGTTGACACGCAGCCGCCGGTAATCAGCCAGATTGACAAGCTCGACCCCAACGCGGCGGTGGATACTATCCTCAGTTCCAGCTTCTCCGCTACCGGAACGGTAAAAGACCCCCCGTATACGGGCGCGAACAACGGAACCCCGGTAACTCATGTGTACTGGAAGGTAATTAATGATCCCAATACTGCTAATGTTTTTAACAATTTTGCTAATAATATTCAAGCAAATGGTGAGTTGACAACGTCAACCGAAGCGAGCACATGGACCAGGGTTGTACCCGGCGGGAGCGATTGGACCGCTCTGGTTTCCGGGCAGAACGTAAACACCGAGGGCAGCCTGTACTTCTACGCGGCGGCCCGCGACGCGGCCGGCAACATCAGCGTGGTAAAAACCGGTGGGAGCGCCAACAGCGAGAGCGCCAACAACTGGCCCAATGGCGGCAGTTGGGCTGCCGGAAGCCCGGAAATCGGCAAAAAGCAGATATTTATCGATCTTAAGACTCCCGAACTGGTGTGGGACAAGTCATTTAATACTTACACTAACACCGCAACCTATCCCGAAGGAACCGATCCTAAACTCAACCTGACGACCATGTTTGGAGCAGGCGGTAACGTCTCTACCAACCCGTTCTTTGACACGAATTACCCGCTATCAATTGTCAGGAATCCCGACCAAACAAACTACTACGCCAACAGCACTTTCACGCTGACCTTTACGGCGATTGACACCTTCGCCCTCGGTACCGTGACCGTACAACGGAACACAGGTCAGATTGCGACTAACACACCCAACCTGATAACGACGACGAGCGACGCCACTGTTATGCGCTATGGCACCGGCAGCCTGGGCGGCAGTCCCACAGGTAACGGTTATACGCTTCAGAGCAACGGTTCTCTTTCCGATCCCGACGCTAACATCAAGGTTACTGCGGTTAATATTGTTCTCAACCAGGCCCTTGCCAACGGCACGTACACCTACCGGATTACGGTAAAAGACCATGTAGGCAAGGAAAAGATACACCAGGACTTTACCGTTATTGTTGACAACGTAGCGCCGACCGTTAGCTTTACCAGCACGAGCAATTATAGCGTTCAGAACGGCTATGTTACCAACCAGCCTCAGATCCAGCAGTCGCTGTATACGGTGAACGGGGTCTTCGACTTTAACGCGACCCTCTCCGACACGTACGGCGTAACGGGGAGCAAGTGGCTGCTCATAAGACGTACCGGCACGACTACCGATGACGACGCTAATCCCGATTGGGGTACTGCTGCCGGCGCTACCATTGGCACTGCGCCCAACCAGCGCATCGTGTATGCCGGCGGGACCGGCGATAACATCAGCGTGGGTGGTGAGATAGACACCTTCGCTAACGCTATCGACTTCCCAGGTTTCGCAATTCCCGATGAGGCGCATTACACCCTGTACATTATGGCGCAGGACAAGGCGGGTAATACCGGTTATGCCAAGCGTTACATCTATGTGAATCAGGCTACGGACTTACCGACGATAAGCTTTACCAGCCCCGTGGGTCCGAATGGGACAGAAGCCTTTACATCCCAAACGACGATCACCCTGACGGGGAGACTGACCGATGACGACGGCATCGCTTCGTATACAGTCCAGTACTGGAGCGGCAACGAAGGACAGTGGGCCGCCAATCCACGGCCTGAAAATTTGTGGATAAATGTGACTGGTCTGATTGACCTTCCCGGCGGCTCCCAAAGAGAAATGGATCTGACCGCGACAATCCCCAATACCGCGGCAATTAGCGGCGACGGCTTAAAGCATCTGCGGGTCATAGTAAAAGATGCCTATGCGTCGAAACTGGGGCGCGATAAGACAGCTCAAAGGGAAGAAAGCAACAGAAATATACTGACGTTCACGCGGGACGTTACGTCGCCGCAAGTTGCCATTGATAACAATACAAACCTCTTCTTCAGCGCGAGCGCGACAGTCAGCGGTACGGTGAATGAAACAAATATGCAACCTGCCGTGATCAAGTGGATACTGGGTGACGGCGGAGTATCGCCGAATGTACCAGTGACGATGGAAGGCACTGTCGCCCTCACTGCTCATCTCTCCCTGCCTAATCCGCCCAACTGGTCGTGGAGCCTTACCAATGATAATACTTTCAAGGATGCATACGACGCGCTGCCGGAAGGAACCCACACGCTCAGATTGGAAGTAACGGACAGGGCGCTGCTGACCGGTTCCGCGCAGGCTCCCTTGACCAAGGACTCAAAGGCTCCGGCGATTACATTTAACAACATCACCCCGGTGCAGATTACCGCAGCTCATGTGAGTAATCCTGATCGGTCTGTCCTTCAAGGCTTGCTGGAAAGCATTACCACCATTACGGAAACACCGGTTGCCACTATTCGCGGCGGCTTTAGCGATGAGTATTCCGTACTCGGCAAGGAAACCGATACATTACCGGGGTGGGGGAGTACGCAGTACTTCTATGAATACCGTATCTATAACCGCCTGGCCGGCGAAACGCCCCCGACGACATGGACCAAACTCCCCATAGGACCCTCGGCATCCTTCAACAGCAAAACCTTCACATGGACCATCGACGTAAGCAGTCAGCCTGACGGCATCTACTGGATGGACATCAAGGTGAGCGATCAGGCCGGTAACTCCGCCGCCTGGACAGATACAGAAAAGGGTACTCAGGGCGGCGTAGTGGAAAATGTAGTCTTCGCGATTGACCGCAAGTCTCCCGAAGTGGTTTGGGACGCAAACTGGGCAAACACTAATGCCACGACTATCGCAAACTATCCGCCGATTTCACCGGCTACGACAGACCCCAAACTCAGCCTGAGTGATATGTTTGCGGCAGCGACCGCCTCACCCGCAACCGCGGGCAACCCCTTCATCGCCGTATCTCCGGTCTCGGTCAAGAAGCCCGCCGGCGATACCAACTATTACGCCAACGGAAACTTTAACCTTACCTTTACGGCAATTGACACCTTTGCCCTGGGCAAGGTGGAGGTACAGCGGAGCGGTCCGGACGGAACAACTAATTATACGACCGCCGCTATTGAACGCTGGGGCACACAAGGCAACAATACTTACATAAAGTTGGCAGACAGCACCAGCCTTACGGCGCTGTCCAACATCGCGGCTAGCACTTCGATCAAGACGACCGCCGCGAAGATCACGATTAACCAGAGCGATCTCGTTACTAACCTGGGCGCGTACACATATCGTATAACGGTAACGGACTTCACGGGCACCGTAAAAACAATCCAGGACTTTACCGTCATCGTTGACAACACGCCGCCGGCCATTGGCTTTACCAGCACGAGCAACTTTAAGGTTACGGACGGCTATGTTACCAACCAGCCCCTGCTCCAGCAGTCGCTGTACACGGTGAACGGTGTCTTTGAGTTTAACGCGACCACCTCCGACACGTACGGCGTAACGGGGAGCCAGTGGCTGCTCGTAAGCCGAACCGGCACGGATACCGAGGCCGACGCCAATCCCACTTGGCATGCCAATCCCAATTGGAGTACTATTGTCGGTTCGAGTCTTGGAACCGGACGCACCGTGTATGCTGGCGGAACCGGCGGTACCATCAGCGTGGGCGAGCCGCTGGCAATCCAGATAGACACCCGCGGCGGCTACAACGGCGGCCCTATGCCCGATGAGACGCATTACACCCTGTACATCATGGCGCAGGACAAGGCGGGTAATACCGGATATGCCAAGCGTTACATCTACGTGGATCAAGACACGGACAAGCCGGTCGTTACGTTCACCAGCCCCGCCCCCAGCGCCTTTATAAGCGCCGCCACGATTACCCTGCAGGCGAAGCTGAAAGATGACGACAATATCGGGTCGTATTATATCCAGTACTATGATAACGGTACATGGGAACCGGTGTGGGTTGAAGGCTCTGCTGAAGTTAGTGGACAATGGGTCGTCATGGTCGACCCGCCCGCCAGGGAATGGGACGTGATAAAAGATATCCCCAATACCGAGGAATTCGGCAGCGACGGCGTGAAACAGCTGCGGGTCGTGGCAATGGACGACCGCACCGATGTATCGCAGATAGGGGCCGATATAAATTCGTCGCGGATGCAAACGGGCAATGAAGAGCTGCAGTTCACGCGTGACAAAACGCCGCCGCGAGTTGAGATTGCCAATAAAAACACCCTCAGCTTCAGCGCGACCGCGACAGTCACCGGCACGATGACTGAAACCAACATGAATCCCGCTGAAATCAGGTGGATACTGAATGACGGCACAACGATAACACCGACGAATCCGCCGGGCCCACCGGTGAATCTGTCCGGCACGGTCACGCTTTCTTGGCACACACCAACGCCGCCCGCCACCAACAACTGGACGTGGCTGCTAACNGGCAACGNCGGTTTTGANGCCGCGTTTGGCGCGCTGCCGGAGGGAACCCACACGCTCAGAATGGAAGCGACGGACAGGGGAGGTCTGCCCGGTTCCGATCAGGCTACCATTACCAAGGACTCAAAGGCTCCGGCGATTACCTTTAACAACAT
>JGI24698J34947_10001080_pt1 | contig 14042 bp, 10 predicted proteins | sample TergutMp193P3_FD_34947 | JGI IMG/M metagenome (IMG submission 34947) | reverse complement strand
GCAAAATTATATTTGCGAAATAGGATATATTTTTTAGATTGATTTTACTTATTTTCTTCATGTTTTATTTAAATATTAATGTATTACTTTATTAAATCTAAAAATTTCATCGCCTGCTTCTCTCTTTCAAATTCCTTTATCAATACTTCATTTCTTTCTAAATTAAAAGAGTATCTATTATTTATCTTTGCAATTAAATACTCTTCTATCTTTTTAACAGCTGTCCCAAAACAGAACCCTGTTTTTGTGTCAGTAATAAGCTTGCCGGCAACAGTGGTTTCGTCTACTCCTATTGCAATTATTTCCCGTGCTATATATATATATTCGAATAGCTTACCAGTCAAAATCCCGGGTACAGAAGGATCATTATATTCCAGAAACAATACCGCATCAGCATCATATTGCAATTGCAAAGCATCCTCTCTAGGCAAGAAACCAAGATAGTTATAAAATTCTGAAATATTATAATATTCAGCAATATCACTTACATCTGTATTTGCTCCGACAAAGAATAATTGCAATACGTCTTCTGTAAGAAGATTATTTCTTTTTAAATTTGATACCGCTTCAAATAAAGGCGATGGGTCTTGATAACCTTTATAAATAGTGCCTGTATATACAATGGTAAACGAATTGTTCTTTTTGCGTACCTTTTGTTTTATTTTTATATAATCTTCCGAATCAAAGCCGTTATAGATAACTTCAACACGGGTTTGTGTCATACTTCTTAATCTATCCGCCAATGGTTCCGAGACTGTTGTTACTAAGTCAGCATTATTATGAATTTTTTTCTCTAAATATCGTTCATAAAACCAAAATATTCTTAATCCTTTAAATAGATGATTTCGTGTCCATAAATCGCGCCAATCAACTATCCATTTTGTTTCAGGATATTTCTTTTTCATTGCAAGTCCAACTCGATGAACAGAATAAGGCCATCCTGTTGAAATAATTAAATCAAAATGTGATGTCAGCATTTTTCTTATGACTTTTTTTGCCCATAGATCATGGAAATCAGGGAAGCGGCAAGTATTAAAACAACCTGTATTGTTTAAAAAAGAAGAATATTTTTTTTTCAAAAAGGATAATAATGTCTTACCATTTTTCCGTCCGCTCTTTGTAACTGTATTATGATATACAGATGAAGCATTTGAAAAAAATGGTATAGGTAAGGAAACAACGTCAAATCCAGAACAATCTAGGACAAGATCGTTTTCATGCTTTCTTTTAACCGTTGTAACAACAGTTACTTCATGTCCTGCTTTTGACCACCATTTTGCCCACGAATAGGGCCGCAATGACGCTATGGAATTTTGCGGGGGGAAAAAAGTTGACACAATTAAAATCTTCACAGTTTAAACACCTTTCCGTCCTCAATACTTTTCACTCTCCAATACCCGCCCTTGTCCGGTCCAACACGTTCAATTATGCCCTTGGCTTTGAGTTTGGAAAGGTTTTTTTCTATCGCTCTTGTTGTTATTCCTAGCAAAGTAGATAATTCCTCTATTGTAATTGCCGGATTCTCTTTTATAAGATTTAATATTTTCTCCGAACTTTTCTCCGAACTTTTCTCCGAACTTTTCTCCGAACTTTCTATATCGCCTGCTTTTTCAGTGTCTTTTTCAGTGCCTTTTCCCTTGGTCTTTTCTGTCCCCTTTTCCGAAACAGGTCTATACAATATGGTACTAAAGTCACTTTCTTGAATAAAGTCTGGTTTTTTCAAACCTTTTTCAATACACAGGCTGACAAGTTCTTCCGTACCTGTACCCATTCGTTCAATGGTGCCGCGCAGATACATAGCTTCTGCTATTAATGGATTAGCGGGAATAGAGCGATGAGCCGTATACAGTTTATCAACTGTCAACTCATATGGTAAAGAGCCGGGGTTCGATACTTCAAGACGGTCGGCAAAAAGCATAACCTGAACGCTGGCATTGCTTGTATAATTACGGTGCGCTACAGCATTTACTATTGCTTCTGTTACCGCTTGTTTTGGTATCTCATATTCCACATCTACCGTTACGCTTTTACTTCTGTCACCCACATACAGATTGATTTTTGACAATACAAAATCAACGGCATTCTCAATCATCTCAAAAACATCGCCCTTATAAACTTGATATGAAGGAATGGGTTTGGATACTTTAAAACCATGAAAATGAGCGCATTTTATCTCTGAGGTAATAAAAAACCGTTGCGGTTTTATCCCAAATAATAACAATGCAGCGTTGGTTATTCGCTCACCTTTTATCAAATTCAAGTGTGTCAGAACGTCTTTAATATCAGCATCTCCGGTAAATGGAAAGGCTCTTTTCCGGTGTGCAATGTCAACAAACTTACGAATTTTTTCCTTGTTTAAATCCTCAATGGCGGCTTCGGTCTGTAAAGTAGCATCGAAAGGAGTAGTACGAATTATTTCATTTTCCATCAAATAATTTATGAGCGAAACATAAACAGCGGTTTTCAACTGCTCAGGAATGGTAAAACTTCTGCGAACAATCACTTTTTCTGCCTTATATATAAGCAACTCTTCTTTGTGGTGCCGTTGTTCGACTTGCTTCACATAGACCAAACGTATTTTATTTTCTTTTGTAGCAACATCAAATTCTCTTTCTGTTGGCGAAATACCATCAGCATCTTCAAATCCATAATGCTGTCCAAAAATACCTAAGTAAATATCACATTTTTCAACTTCGTTCAAGAAAACCGCCTCAGGACGAGCACTCAAAGCCGGAACATTCTCAAAGATGAACGGTTCGAAAAACTTTCCCAATAATGCATCTGAATTTAAATAGTCAAACAGTATCTGTCGTTCTGTGGCAAATTCAGATTGAACACTGCTTATGAATACTTTTTTCCGCTGCATTTACAACTTAAATACCTTTTCGTCTTCTATAGCCACATGCTTCACTACATTCCTCATATCTACAATCAATTTTGCTTTTTCTGCAATCCACTTTGCGTCAAAACAACTATGATTGGTCGTAAATACCACGCAATCCGCGCTTGTTATTAATTCGTCTGTCAATTCTGAACCGGTATAATGGTTTCCATGATCATCGGTAACTTCCGCGATATATGGGTCGTGATATAAAACATTTGCGCCCTTTTTCTTAACCTGTTCCATCACCAGCAAAGCCGGGCTTTCACGGGCATCATCAATATCGGGCTTATACGCAACGCCCAAAAACAGAATTGTTGATCCATTCATGGATTTCTTATGCCGGTTTAATGCAAAAGAAATCTTATTCATCATGCGATGCGGCATTCTGTCATTGATAGCGCCTGCTGTATGTATCATGGACAGTTCAAAATTGTAATTCTTTGCGATGTGTTCAAGATAGAACGGATCAAGCGGTATACAGTGTCCGCCAATCCCAGGCCCTGGATAAAACGCCTGAAACCCGTAAGGTTTTGTTTTCGCCGCTTCTATTACTTCCCAAATATCTATATTCATCTTGCCGGAAAGTAGAGCCAATTCGTTAATCAACGAAATATTGATGAGTCTATAGGTGTTTTCAAGAATTTTAACCATCTCGGCTATGCGCGGTGATGATACAATATGTAAATGCTGTATAGCAAGTCCGTATAACGCCATAGCAATCTGCTTCGCATCTTCCCCAAGAGCGCCGACAACTTTCGGTGTATTCCCGGTTTTGTAGTCCTTATTTCCCGGATCAACGCGTTCAGGACTAAAACACAACCAAAAATCTTTACCTTCTTTTAGTCCCGATTCGCGCTCAATAACCGGTTTCATAAAACCTTCGGTTGTGGTTGGGTAAGTGGTGCTTTCAAGGCTGATAAATGTACCGGACTTCATATTTTTTGCTATATCTATACAAGACTGTTCGATAAAGCTCATGTCCGGTTTTTTAAATTTATCAAGCGGCGTCGGTACGCAAATAATGACCGCGTCACATACCTTTATTCGGGAAAAATCAGTTGTCGCGGAAAGCTTTTTTGTCTCTAATACTACTTTTGTTAAATCGGCGTCTGTTACATCGCTGATGTAGTTCTGCGCGGTATTAACCGCTTCCGCCTTCTCCCTGCTTTTCTCAAATCCCAGGACCTCAATGCCGTTACGTGCAAATGTAACCGCAAGAGGAAGTCCCACATAACCAAGTCCAATAACGCCGATTTTAATGGTTTTATCGGAGATTTTTTTTAGAATTTCTGTATTTGGCATTTCTATTCTCCTATAAATTGAAGACGTGCGCCGATGACGGTAAGGAGATGTACATCGTTATTCATTTATCTAACAGCGATAGTCTATCATCATTTTTATTAAACAGCTTTAATGTTTCATATATTAACAATGGAATACTGGAAAAAAACTGCTTAAACATATCTCCACTGCCAATAGATGTATGTATCTTGGATGTTATTCGGGAAATCTCATCGACCTTTTTTTCATTATCAAAAGTGTATTCTTTTAATTGAAAACAAATTTCAATATATTGATAATTTGATATCTTATCATTTCTTTTTTTGTATTTTGCAACGTATGTGAAGTCATAATGGATTCGATGACCAAATCGTTCATGACATTTTGCAAATTCGGAGACAAGAAACTTCATATTAAAAACAGGAGCTAGCGCCTGAGAACACTCTTCCGATTTAGACAAATCATTACCACCTACATATTTATTATTTACAAAATCTATATATTCAATATCAATATTTACTTCGTTAATGCATTTTTTTAAAGCAACATCCGCAGGAAGACCCTTTATTCTTTGAAGATAATCTGACTCATTTTTACCAATAAAATTGTTTTCAATAATTACATGTCCCCCAGGAAACATCCATTGACTAGTACTATGAGACACGTTTTTTATCAAATAAAATGTAATTCCATTATCTCCTGTTTTATTAATAGGAATACAAGTAGCGGTATATACTACTTGTCCTTTTGGATTGGTAATTACCCTAATAATTCTATAAATATTTGCCCCTATGAACGAAAAGGAAATACATAAAACAATAAATGCAAATAAAACATCGGTATTCCAAAGTTCCCTGACATTGATTTTATGTTCCGGATCAACATACTGAGCTATAGTAAAGAATACAACATATAACGCCCCTCCCAATGTTAACGGACATAAAACATGAAGAGATATTCTTGTTCCACATGGCTTGTTATCTTTAAAATATTCTATTAAACTCCATATTACATAAGCAACCAAAAAAAGCCATAAGCTATTATTACAGCTATATTTGGTATTTTTGTAAACCATGCGATTATTCCTACCGCTAACATTGATAAAATTATGGTTTCTGCATATCTACTTCCACGCTTTCGCAAGGATTCATAAAATTTACTATTTTTTTGATTACTCAACTTCTTTATTCTCCCTATAATATTTATTTAAATTAGCTAATGTATATTTTTTAATCATTACTTTCTTTATTATATATCTACATCAATTTTCTACAGTGATATAACACCTATCAAACACGCTAAAAATATTTTCATGTCCATTACAAAGCAACCTTAAAAGCTTTAAACCACAAGATAAAATTTATATATCGCCAGATGTTTGTAACACCAGTTCTATTCTGTTTTGCAAATATTTTCTCCCAATCTTTTTCCATTTGTGTTATTTTTAATATTTTATTTATATCAGTATTATTACTATCAAAAACATAGGGCTTTATTGATTGCAGCCAATCATATTCAGGAGTAGAAAAACCTATCTTATCGGTGCGTTCCTTTATCTGTTTAGGTACTATGTTTCCCATGGACTCACGTAATAAATATTTGCTCCAGCCATTATGGATTTTATATACTCCGGGAATTAAAAAAGTATACTCTATTAAATCAACATCATCCGCAAAAGGCGTTCGGGATTCAATGGAAAAACGCATCGAATTACGGTCTTCATATTTAAGAAGAATTGGTAATGAAGTATAGGACATTAAAGTATTGAGCATCTGGTTTAATGTAGAGTAGGAATATTGCCTATAAGTTTTTCCAGATGCTAAGATATACCCTGATTCTGGTTGACGAATAATATTACGAAGAAAATTTTTAACATCATGAGGTAATAATTTTTTTACAACATCCTTTATATGTTTATTATTATTAATTTTATTTATATTTATATCACCAAGCGGCGTATTCTTAATATAGTTTTGTTCCGTTTTTAATAAATCCGTATCCCTGTTTTTTTTAGCTTCTGCGTAAAATGTATAATAATACGGCGTATATCCGGTAAACAGTTCGTCCCCTCCCTGCCCGTCAAGCATAACTGTTATTCCCGCTTCTCTTGCTGTTTTCATTACCCGGTATTGCGCGTAAATTGACGTAGAACCAAAGGGGACATCCTGAGAAAAAATCAAATCGTTTAAATCATTAAGCAGTTCTTCTCTTTTTGGAAAAACTTTATGCCATTCAGCGGACACATGATCTGATACACATTGCGCCCACTTGCTTTCATCAATAGGCGAATTTTCATAACATGCTGTTACCACTCCTTGTTTGGGACCAATAGAAGCATAGGATTTTTCTTTGAGCAACTTATTAATAGAGCAAACGATAGCCGAAGAATCCATCCCGCCGCTTAAACATGAACCAACGGTAACATCGGCATTTAAACGTAAATCGACAGCTTGTAAAACTCTGTCCTTTACACCTTCAATATATTCATCGCATTTTTTTTCATTAAATTGTTCCCAAATATCACAAAATCGTAATTCATAATATTGCTCTATCATTAATTTTTTCTTTTCTATATCGTATATAAAATAATGAGCTGGTTTCAATTCTGATATGGCATCAAAAAAAGTTTCACCCGCAAAAGACTCCAAACCGTTACGTAAATAAGCGGCTGATGCATCGTAATTTATTTTGCGGGATATGTCCGGTTTTGCCAACAGCCCCTTAATTTCCGAATTAAACGCAAAATAATCGGGAGTTTGAGTATAATATAACGGCTTTACCCCAAAGCGATCCCTTGCTCCGAACAAGATATTTTTCTTTGCATCATAGATAACAAACGCCCACATCCCATTGAGTCGTTCCAGACAATTAATTCCCCATTTTTCATAGGCATAGATCAGTACTTCGGTATCCGTACTTGATATGAAAGTAAATTCCGACAATTCATTTCTCAGAGATTTATAGTTGTAAATTTCACCATTGAAGGTTATCCAAATATCCTTTTGTTTATTTGCCATTGGCTGATGACCAGCAGTTGAGAGATCAATTATTGAAAGCCGCCTGTGGGCAAGATAAATATTTGCATTAGCGCCAAAATCAGAAAGGGGTGGCAGTTGTACAGGCGTTTTATTTCCGGCAAGCGCTGTTATCTTACCTGTAGACGTAGAAACAGCGATATATCCTTCACCATCGGGCCCACGATGTGCAATTGCGTCAGACATTCGCTGTATATCGTATGTGTCTTTATATTCGTTGCTGTATGAAATACCCGTTATACCGCACATTGTTTAACATTTCCAAATAATCATATTTTTACTCTTTTTTAAATAAAACATTTTTTATTTCTGAAACAGATACGATCTTTACTGCAAATGGTATAATTAGAAATACACAACCTAAAATAAACCTGATTATAAAATTAATTATTATCTTTGAATTTGGGACCATCAGAGAACAGAATACTATTACCAATAATACAAACGAATAAAAAAATAAAAACTTTTTATTATATGGAATTGGATAAAATTGTTGTGATTTAAACATAACATAAAATGTCGATACAACATAACCTACACATGACGATAATGCAGCTCCAAATATTCCCCAATATTTACAAAGTGGAAATGAAATTAATACCGTTATTATACCCGCGATTGAATATCCTATAGTTATATATATTGTTTTTTCTTTTAAGGAAAGTCCAATAGTAACGCAATAATATAACAGACCTAATATATGCTGTATAGTCAATAAAATAATGATATTTTCACCGCGTAAATATATCGGCGTTGAAAATATTAGTATTGCAATATCTGCTACAGACCAAAAAAGAAAAGCCAGCGGAACTGATAAAACAAATAACAAAGTTGTAACACGCGCAAAAACGGCCTGAGCGTCTTCCCTTTTTGCTATAATCATTGAATATGGCGGCCAGGCCATAGTTATTGAGCTTGTAACTAAAAGAAAAATACTCGCTACCGAATTCATCATTGAAAATATTCCGGTATCTTCTAGTGTTGTGTATGCGTTCAATACAAAACGATTGGCAGAGCTAATAAAAAAAAACATTATTGAAGCGGGAACTAAGGGTAACCCATATTTCAATAATCTCTTTAAACAATATAAATTAATTTTAAAATTCAAGCTTCTTCTATAATAATAAAAAAGTAATACCGCAGGAACGATAGAAGAAACTAATATAGAATAAAATATCTTTTCTACTGTAAGACCATTAAATAAAAAAAAGATTATCAATAAATAATATAGAATTACCTTTGATATATTTGCAATATTATATATAACTGGTTTCATAATAAAACGGGTTAAATCTACAAAAAAAGACATGCAATTGTCAAATGGAATAACAGCAGCTCCCAATATTACCAATAAGTATCGTTCACTATTTTTTAATAAAAAATGAGCGCTGGATAAAATTTTCGCAAAAACAAAAAAAAATGCAAAAATCAATATTGAAAATAACATCCTGATAATAAAAGCTGTACCTAAATATTCGTTTTTTAATTCTTCCTCTCCATGATAATAATAATACCCCACCGCCGAATCAAAACCAAGAACCGCTATACCAAGAAATAATCCGGTAAATGTAGTAATAATATTAATTTCACCAAATATATCAGGCGGAAAATTTTTTGCAATGATTGGAACTATAAGTATGGAAAAAAATTTTAATATTACTTTTCCGAATCCGTATTTTAATGTATCACCCAGTAAGTTTTTTATCATCTATATATTACTGATTATAGAGCTTAGAGAGTAAGGCCATTTTCTTCAAATATTTTTATTAAATGCTCTTTTATTGCTTTAACTGTAAAATTATTCGACATATATTCAAAGCCATTTTTTGCATATTCAAATATCTTTTCCGGGTTTTCTAAAAGAAATTTGAGATTGTAATACAATTGCCAGTCTTCCGTTTCAAGCCATGCATTGTTAAATAGATAAGGAAACTGATCGGATTTGGCAGACATAAGTACAGCATTACAAGCAGCCATTGCTTCAAGGCCAAATATTCCAGGGATTAATGAATAGAATTGATTTAGCACAATATGCGCTTCGCTTAACTCCTTAATAACATTTTCATGCGGCATATTTATTAGTTCTATATATAAAAAATCAAAACCTTCTTTTTTAAGCATTTTTATTACACTTCGTACTATAGGAGTACCTTTTAAAACCGGTAAAGACGGAGCATGTACAATTCTGATTGGTATTTTATCAAATTTTTCTTTATTGAAGGAAAATAAACTTTCATTTATTATTGGCGGGAAAAAGTATTGCTTTGATTTTAAATATGACAACATATCCAGTTTATGTGAAAAAATTATTGTTGCATATCTGTCAGCTTGATCAGCCAATCGCTTTTTTTCTGTATCATTTAAATCTGATATGAACGACCCGGGGTTATCATATTCTACATATGTATTAAAATTAATACTCTTACAATAATCAAGATATAACTTTCTGGAACGGATATCATCTCCCAAAAAAGAACATATTATCGGAATATTATGTTTTTTTAAAAATCGGAAGTCCATTTCTCTATTCAATAAAAAACCATCATTCCATAGATAAATAAAATACCTTGCATTTTTTGCCAATACACCTAAATAATAGGCAGATAAAATAAATTTTATAATGTTCTTATTTTTTGAATAATCAATATCATAATTATTATGCATATAGAAACGATTTCCATTTTTACAAATAACAATACACTCTTCATTAAATAAATCTTTAAGATTGAATAAAATATTCGCTATTTCAGTAACACCAATAATTATTTTTTTTTCTTTCTTTGGGGCAAAAACGTAAAAAAATAACGATATTGTTTTCTGAGTTTCCATTGCAAAAAACTTTATCACAGTTTTCAAGCGAAAAGTCATGTTATTTCTATTTGATTAAATGTTTATCCGCTTTTTCAAGTATCTCAAGAAGGCGGATACCTTGTTCAGGATCAGAAAGCGAGCTTTGTTTCGCTTTAATACAAGTAATAAAATGATTTATACTATTATACAAAGCATCGGAACCTTTTATGTCGGGAGAAAAAACATCGCCTGTTCTGGTCTTCACTACATACGTACTATAATCACTTTTATCAATATTTTGTACCAGACCGCTATCATAAATCTTAAGCTTTTCAACCATAGATACATCATCATAAACGATCATTTTTTTTGTACCCGCTATGATCAACTTGCGTTCTTTTATCGGCGAAAGCCAATTTGATTTAATATTCGCGATAAAGTTATGATATTTCAACAATAAAAAGGTTGTTACTTCACTTTTATTTATGCTTTTTTGACCAACTGCGTATATTTCACCGGGATATCCGGGTTTAAAGAGATAATCCAGAATTGACAGATCATGTATTGCCAAATCCCACATAGCGTTTACGTCTTCTTTTATTTGCCCTAAATTCATACGTGATGCGTCAAAGTAGACAATATCTCCAATTTCACCAGTATCATATAACGCTTTTATTTTCTGTATATAGGGATGGTACATCATAATATGATCTATATGAATAATTCTGTTCGCTTTTTCAGCAAGCAATTTCAATTCAACGGCTTCTGATACTGTTGATGTAAAGGGCTTTTCAATGTATATATGTTTACCGGCTTCAAGCGCCTGTTTTGCCAGTTGAAAATGCGCGCTGGTTTCAACCGCGAGAGCAACGGCGTCAATGCTTTTTTCATTCAAAATTTCGCTAAAATCTGACGAATAATTCACTTGATGAATATAAACGCTTTTTGCCGCAGTAAGACGATCTTCTTTTTTGTCACAAATTACAGAAAAATTTATTTCCGGGTTGTTATATAGCTGTTTTGCAACATTAGGGCCCCAGTAACCGTAACCAATCAACGCTACATTAATCATGGAATCAACCTCTTTCAAAAAAATTCTTGATGTTTTCTATTACCGGTTCCAAATCAAGACCGGCGAAACACGGCAATGTAATCGTCGTATCAAATAGTTTTTTGGCAACAGGCTGGATGTTATTATATTTTTGCCGGTAATACGTACAATCCGACAGGCAATATGTACCGATAGTTGTCTCTATGTCTCTTTCTTTTAAATACCTGACAAGTTCATCCCTCTTGATAGTATCCGGTACTTTAAAAACAACAGACTGAATATTATGTATTACATTTTTTGCAATTTTCTGTTCAACAAAGCCGAATTTCCCAAGTTCTTCGGCATAGCGTTCCGCAATCTTTTGACGAATACTTATAATCTCATCAAGTTTCATAAGCTGTTTTATACCCATAGCCGCCTGTAACTCCGGCAAACGGTAGTTATAGCCATAATCAATAAAATCAAATTTCCCTTTATTAAAGACAGCGCCGTGGGCAAGCTTGACATCAAGTATTTCTTTGTATTCAACATTGTTTGTTAAAATCGCGCCGCCTTCACCGGTTGTAAGCAACTTGCGGGGATGAAAACTGAAGCATGAAAGATCGGCTATATTGCCGCATTTTATGTTATTTTCCGATGAACCGATAGCGCAAGCGGCATCCTCAATTAATGGAACCCCATGTTTTTCCAGAATTGATTTTATTTCATGAATTCCACCGGGATTTCCGGCCAAATCAACAAAGATCACCGCCCTTGTATCTTTTGTTATTTTCTTTTCGAGATCGTCCGGTCTCATATTAAATGTATCACTATCTACATCAACAAAGACCGGGTGCGCGTACAGATCTTCTATTACATTAACGCTTGCCGGAAAAGAAAAATCAGATACAAGTACTTTATCACCGGGCTTTATACCTATTACTTTTAGGCACATTGAAAGCGCGGTAGTAGCCGATGTTGCAAAATGGCAGTATTCCGCACCGGTATAATCACACATAGCCTTAGCAAAACGACTAACGTACGAACCCCTTGTAAGAATACCGGACTCCAAAATAGTTTTAAAATCATCTTCGACATCAGAAAAGGCAATATCAGGTTTAATTAATCTGATCATTTGGCAATCCTTGAGAATTCTTTCTTATACCAATCAATGGTTTTTATCATACCTTCGTCAAAGGGCGTTAATTTATATTCAATCATTGATTTTATTTTTTTATTATCCGCATTGTGGCATTGGACATCGGCGGGACGGGCGGGGAAAAAATCAATCTCCCCTTTATATTCCATTAATTCGCATACTTTCTTTATTACATCTATAATAGCCGTTTGATTATCTGTCGAAACATTGACCGCTTCACCTGCCTTTATAACGGGAAATACTTTTATGAGCGCGTCAACGGTATCTTCAACAAAAATAAAATCCCTTGATTGTTTGCCGGTACCATAAACAACAGGCTTTTGCGAATTAAATACCCGATACGCGGTTATTGGGATAACCGCAGCCATATATCCCCGGTAATTTTGCCTCGGCCCGTAATTGTTAAACGGACGGAAAATAAACGCGTCAAGATCAAACATCCTTACATACGTTTCTACGGCAAGATCAGCCGCCGCCTTACCGGCAGCGTAGAGCGTCATGGGATTTCTCGGATGTAATTCATCCATTGGTTCATATACCGCGCTGCCGTATACTTCCGATGTAGAAAAATGACAAAGCGTTTTATACTTTTTTTTGCGTAATAATTCCAGTAAATTAATTATAATATTCGTATTCACATTAAATGAATTTGACGGATTCACAAAAGAATAAGCCAATGCTTTTGTGGCAAGATTGAAAACAATATCAATTTTATGTTTTTCAAAGATATATTCAAGAGAAGATGAAAACTCAGCGTCTTCCTTATAGAAAGATATTTTTGTGTATCTGGCAGATGAATCATTAGGGGGGGGGTAAATATTGTTCTCTACCGCAAAAAGGTTATCCACAATGATAATTTCCTGAGCTCCTTCAACAATAAGACGTTCAACTAAATGACTCCCTATAAAGCCTGCGCCTCCTGTAACAAGTATTACTGAATCTTTGATATTTCTATTCATTATATAAAAATCTCCATTATATTTTGCCTTTGCTTATTTTCCATAAAAATTTTACGTATTTTTCATGATCTATAGCAAAATTTCCTGAAACGTGGCTGTTATCTTTTACGTTTTTTACCACTGTTGATCCTGCTGATATCATCACATTTTTTCCAATATTAACCAGCGGGGTTATTTTAGAGCCTATTCCTACAAAACAATTTTCACCTACTGTTACGCCGCCAGCAAATGTTGAACCGGCAGGAATTAAACAATTTTCCTTTATTGTAACATCATGCCCAATAAACACATGACTATCAATTTTTGTATTACTTCCCACTTCTGTCACACCGCCAAGGGTCCCTCTGCATATTACAACATGACTATGTATTTCCACATTCTTCTTCAATATTACAGCGCCGGTACTATCAACTGCTGTCTTAATTCCATTAATATCAAAATAGTAAAAAGCAGGATTCCCTATTACTGTACTGTCTCCAATAAAAACATCATCTTCAATTATTGTATTTTCGTATAAAACAACATACGGGCGCAATATAACATTTTTTCCAATAATAATGTTTTTTTCTGGAATTATGCATGTGCTATGTATTTCAGCGGTGCTGTCTATTTTGTTCTTAATATCATTTTTGTAAAAATCAGTATATTTATTAAGATAATTATGAAATAAAAAAAAGCTTGTTCTGGGATTATCGGAAATTACTATCCCTAGTTTAGATAATATATCAATTTTATTTATTTTCTCATATACATCTTTTGTGCATATTACACACTTTATTTCATCATTTTCAGCTAGTTGTGTTATATATTCACCACTATTAACATATACAATTAATTTATTACTCTTTTTTAGTTTTCCATTTGTCAATGCAAAACTATTAAATTCACCGTCTCTTTTTAATTC
>JGI24698J34947_10001079_pt1 | contig 14044 bp, 14 predicted proteins | sample TergutMp193P3_FD_34947 | JGI IMG/M metagenome (IMG submission 34947) | reverse complement strand
GTTGAGAAATACTTGCGCGGCTTAACCGACAGTTTGATTTTATATTATGCGGAACGCTATAACATAAAGGGCAAGCAATACCTTTCAACCCTTGGAAAGTATTATTCCGTGGATATAGGTTTAAGAAACATGCTTGTAGGCAGCAAGGGCGGAATCGGGCATATAGTGGAGAACATTGTTTATCTGGAACTTTTGCACAGGGGTTACAGGGTTTCTGTTGGAGTTATAGATAATTTTGAAGTGGATTTTGTAGCAAACCGGCACGACGAAACTATTTATGTTCAGGTATCGGCAACGGTGCGGGATGAACAGACTCTGGCAAGAGAACTCAGGCCTTTGCAGATGATAAAGGACAATTTTCAAAAATACCTAATAACCCTGGACAAGGACCCAAAAATGCAGCACAACGGCATTTTGCAGGTCAATTTGTCGGAGTGGCTGCTGGAATAAAAACGACCATATTACCCCGAAAAATGAAAAAAATGATAAAAAGCGTCAACAACTTGTTTACCCTTTGCAACGCTCATAAACTCAAAGAGAAGCCAAAGGAGTTAGAGGGTGAGTTCTTTGACAGGCTATTTGAGATTGCGAGAATTTCTAATTTTAGTGCAGAAGAACTCTCTGAATATGAGGCTAGTCGTATGAATATGCTTGATTACAATGCGTCAATGAAGTTCGCCAGGAAAGAAGGCGTTGCTATTGGCGAGGCTAGAGGCGTGGCTATTGGTACTGCCCTTGGCAGAGATGAAGGTATTGCCATTGGCGAGGCTAGGGGTGAAGCTCGTGGTATGGAGAAAGGCGTTTTACGGACAGCTAGGCAAATGAAAGCCAAGGGTTTGAATGTTGCCTTAATTGCAGAGGTAACCGGTTTGTTGGAAGAGGAAATTGAAAGGCTGGATTCATGAGGCTCCAGTATATTTTCTACCTTAACCCCCATGCCCAAAAGGCTTCCGGGTATTTTCTTTATTGGCGTTGCGGGCGTGGGTATGAGCGCGCTTGCACAGTTTTTGGCGGGAAAGGGAGTTCGGGCTTCCGGCTCGGACCGCCGCTTTGCAAATAGCGACGGCGAAAAAATAAAAAAACAACTCCAAGAGGCCGGCGTAAAATGCTTTTTGCAGGACGGAAGCGGCATAAACGAAAATTTAAGCGCAGTTGTTGTGAGCACGGCCATTGAAGCGGGAAACCCCGACACGGAAGCTGCGCAAAAACTGAACATCCCTGTTATGCACAGAAGCGAGTTGCTGGCAAAAATCACGCTCGAAAATCAAACCATAGCCGTTAGCGGCACAAGCGGAAAAAGCACGGTAACCGGTTTGATTTGGCACATACTTAACGAATGTAAAAAAGAACCCAGCCTTTTGAGCGGCGCCGGGCTTGGCATTTTGGAAGAACAGGGTAAAATAGGCAATGCCGTTGCCGGGAACGGATGGCTGGTAGCAGAAGCAGACGAAAGCGATGGAACCCTTGTCCGCTACAGCCCTAAAATCGGAGTTGTCTTGAATATAGACAAAGACCACAAGGAAATTTCCGAACTGGAAAACTTGTTTGGGGAATTTGCCGGCAATGTTCGCAAGGCAGGTGGAATTTTAATTGTAAACGGCTCGCATCCGCTCGCCGCAAAACTGGCGGATTCAAAAACCACGCTGTTTGGATGGGGCGAAAACTGCACGGTCAAAGGCTCAGGCTATGCGGCAAAGGGAATCACATCCGAATTTAAAGTCTTTTGCAACGGCGAATCCGCAGATTTTCACTTGCCCCTGCCCGGCAAACACAATGCAGAAAACGCCCTCGCCGCCGTTGCCGCCTGCATATCAACAGGCGTGCCCCTGAAAGAATGTGCAGCGGCTTTAAAAAGCTGGAAGGGAATTCACCGCAGAAGCCAGATTTACGAATGTAAAAGCGGAATTATTCTGGTGGACGACTATGCCCACAACCCTGCGAAAATAGCGGCGAGTATTCGTTCTTGCCAGGATTTTGCAAAGGNAAGGGTGTTCGCATGGTTTCAGCCTCACGGCTTTGGCCCNACTAAATTTTTAAAGGACGATTTGACAAGGGAAATTTCACAGGTTCTTCGNCCAGGCGATGAAATGTGGTTCAGTTCCATATATTATGCAGGCGGCACCGCAGACCGCAGTTTTGATTCGGATATTCTTTCAAACGCCTTGCGGGAAAAGGGCTGCAATGCAAATTTTATTCCGGACAGGGAAGAATGTTTAAAAAAGATAGCCGGCATGGCAAAGCCGGGCGACGTGGTTTTGCTCATGGGCGCGCGCGACCCGAGTCTGGCGGAATTTGCGAAAGGCGTTTTTGCGATTTTCAATACGCTTCAATGCTAACGCCCGTGTAATAGGCCTTTAAAATTTCCTCGTAAGTTTGCCCTTCTTTTGCCCTTGCGATTGTTCCCATCTGGCACATTCCAATGCCATGACCAAAACCGGAGCCGCTTAGCGTAAATTGATTTTTGTTCTGGGAAATGGTAAATGAAGAACCCGGCAAAATTTTTCCATCTCTCGCAAAAAGCCATCTTGTTCTATCGCCAAAAACCTCAAAAGAACCCTTGTCCGTAAAAATCACAAGCCTTTTAACCCTGCCGCTCGGCAATTTTTCGGTTATCAAAATCAATTCTACTTTGCCAAAGGGAAAAATTCTATCGGCCTTGGCGCTTGCCGCATTTTTTTGAAACAGGTTCACAAGTTCGGCGGCGGTAAATTTTTCTTCCCATTTNATATACCTTGAAAGTTCGCAAAAAACCCTGCCGTTNGCGGAATCGGAAACGGAAAGCAAATAGGGCCTGCTCTCCTGTTCCCAAACTTCGGGAGACTCGGTTTTGCCCCCGCAGGTTGAATGATAGTATGCCTCTATCAAATTTCCGTTGTGTTTTATTACCAAATCCCTTGTAGCCAAAATAGCCGCATTCACCAGGGAATCCTCGCCGTCGCTTCCGCTATACACCTGGTCTCTTGTGTCTGCATAAACATCAAAGCCCTGGGATTTTCTGGAGTTCAAGTGCTTGTAGGCATAAGTTCTTGCGGCAACGGCCTGGGCCTTTAACGCCTCAAAGCCATCGGCTTGCAGCTTGCCTATTTCGTGCGGAACAACGCCCTTGAGATAATCCTCAACGGATAGCCTGTTGATAACGGCAATGCCGCTATCCGTAGCCAGCACCGCCCAGTTGCCTCTATATGTTTTGCCGGCATACTTGCAAGTCCCGGCAGTCTCAATTTCCGTTTTGCCCGCATCTTTGGCCTTGAATTCCCATTTTTTTTCAGGACATTCTATAACTGCGGATTTTTTTTCAAAGCCAACTCCAACATCTATGATTTGCCTTTTTACGGTATCTTGCCCGGCGGGTTCTTCCGGCGGGGTTACAGGCGGTTCTTCCTTTGGCTTTTCGGGAATGGTGCCCGGAGTAGGCGTTTCGGGCAGTGTCTCGGGCGCAAGCGGCCGCAAAGGCGCGCAGGCAAAAACAGCAAATACAAGCGGCAAAAGAAATTTTATCTGCATGGAAAAGTTTAATGTAGAAATATGCTTTACGGAATGTTTTTGGAGAGCTATTGGGCTTTTTTCTTCTTTTGCGATTTCTTCCTGTATTCTTCGCAAAGCCTTTTCTGCTCTTTATTTGTTTGTGCCATGCCGCCGGAAAAAGAATACGGGCCTTTTATAAAGAACCTGTAGCCGTCATCATTTTCGTATGGAATTATTCCATAGCTGTTATTGAAGCCATGATGAAAATCAATGCCATCATCAGGGGGAGTTACCTTGACCGTATCGCATGGGGTTTTGCCATAATCAAAATTTCTGACAGTGCCGTTGAATACGGTTTGGATTAAGCGTCCGTCTTTCCATGTATAGCGTCTCAGTGATATTATGTTTTTGTTTTTATCAAGCATAATGCCGGTTTCAACCTTGCCCTGCAAATCATAAAGATTCATGATTAATACTCCCGTAGATGTTAATGAACGAAGCATGCCAAGTTCATTATCGGATTCCAGCAGTTCCCATTGGCCATCGTTATATATGGAGGAATCCCTGTAAGATTCCGTTTTTTCGCTTTTCATGGCGTAGTGTTTTCCCCAGTCAAATGTTCTATGGCATTTTTGCATCGTCACAGGCGGCTGGCCGGCACGCTTCCAAATCATTTCTTCGCAAATGCTTTCATCCTTTACCGGTTCTTTTGCAGATGAAACGCATGAACTGTCAATGGCATTTGTTTCCGAGTTGCATATTTTAAAAAGAAGCAGCAAAGCGACAATGATTGAATTTTTATTGACCATAGAAAACCTCATTCCACCCTCTAAACTACAAAATTTCCATTATAAACCCAAATAAAAAGAATTTCCCGCTAAAGTTTTTCCCCGAATATGCCGATATAATTAAAAAAAGGAGTGTATCATGGATGTAAACACCACCAAATCCGCAAATACGGCTGTTAGAGGCTATGATTCGGCTGCAAAAACCGAAAAACATGGAAAAACAGGCGCACAGGCAGCAGTTTCCTATTCTTCCGGACACAAAAAAGACGGCGTATCCGCCACTGAAGACAAACTGGAAATCAGCGAAGCAGCTCAAGATAAAAAAGAAGCGGAAAGCGGCGTCGAAGCCAAGGTCGGGAACGGCTTTAAAGACTTTGACATGGACGCTTTCCAAAGTTCAATGCGCTCAAAGCTGATGCAATCCATCTTTGAGTCAAAAAAGGCTTTGTCGGGTGCAGGCGTTGAGTTTGCCAAATACAACGACGATTCCATTCTCTATAACCTTGCCGGGCTAAAAGGCGGCGAAAGCATTAAGGCCGCCGAAGTTCCCGAATACTGGAATGCAGACAACACATCCCAGCGCATTGTAGATTTTGCCATGAGTTTCCGCGGGCTGGCTCCGGAACTCTCGGACGAAGAATACATAGAACAGATGCGCAAGGCNGTTGAACTTGGCTACAAACTCGCAAAAAAAGACNTNGGCGACCTGCCGGGNCCCTCGGCCAAGCTGTTCAACGACACCTACAGCCTGACCATGAAAAAGTTCGANGACCTGGTAGAACAGGCACGCGCTAAAAAAAGCGAAAAAGGCGAGGCTTAAAATTCTATTTTAGGCAAAATGCATTCTTCCCCTCCTGCGCTGGAAAACCTGGTGCAGGAACTTTCCAGGCTGCCGGGCATCGGGCGAAAAACCGCTCGCAGGCTCGCGTTTTATCTGGTTTCCGGGGACAGGGAAAAAATGCTAAACCTGGCCAATGCTCTTGTGGAAGCAAAAAACAAAATTATCCGCTGTAGCCGTTGCTACGGCTTTTCCGAGAGCGAAATTTGCCAGATATGCGAAAATCCGCGCAGAGACAGGGAAACCCTTTGCGTTGTTGAGAAGGCGAGCGATATTCTGCCTTTTGAAAACAGCGGGGTATATAAGGGCTTTTATTTTGTTCTGGGCGGGGTTCTCTCGCCCCTTGACGGCATAAAACCCGAATCCCTGCATATCCCGGAACTAGTCAGGCGAATAGAGCAGGAAAACACAAGGGAACTCGTTCTAGCTTTGGGTTCAAGCCCGGAAGCGGAAAGCACAGCCCTTTACATAGACCGCGTTCTCGCAAATTCCCCGGTTCGCCGCACAAGGCTCGCCCGCGGCATACCCGTAGGCAGCGAACTTGAATTCATAGACGACATAACAATGCTAAGAGCCTTTGAAGAAAGAGTAACTGTCTAAACCCTGATTCACCTGATTTAAGGATTAACGTGATTATCAAAAATGATGTTTAAAAAATCAGGAAAATCCCTTAATCAAGCGAATCAAGGTTTAGATTTTCTATATTCACCCTTGTATGGAAGAAGTAGTTATTACCGGAATGGGTTGTGTTACCGATTTGGGCAACACACCGGATGAATTGTGGAATAACCTCCTTGCCGGCAAGTCCGGCATAGCGGTTATTGACCGTTTTGACACGGAGGCTTACCCTGTTAAGTTCGCAGGGCAAGTAAAAGAGTTTGATGCCTCCCCTTATTACAGCGAGCGCGATCGCAAACGCATTTCCAGAAATATTCAGTATGCCGTTCATGCAGCAGAAAGCGCCCTTAAAATGGCAGGCATAGAAGACCCTAAAACCGCGGTTGATGTTGCAAGAGCAGGAGTTATTGTAGGCTCCGGCATGGGTGGCATGGAAATCTATTACGAGAGTTCCGTGAATTTGAGCGCAAAGGGGCCTCGCGGCGTGTCCCCTTTCTTTGTTCCGNAAAGCCATATCCAACATGGTAGCCGGCGAAATAGCCATTCGCACCGGCTGGATGGGGCCTAACTGGAGCCCGGTTTCGGCTTGCGCAACCTCCAATCACTCCTTTGTTTCCGCCACAGACCAGATTCGCCTCGGCAAGGCCGACATAATTCTGGCAGGCGGCACGGAAGAAGCTGTTTGCCCAATCGGGCTTGCGGGCTTTTCCGCCATGAAAGCTCTTTCCACAAGGAACGAGGAACCCGCAAAAGCAAGCCGTCCCTTTGATGTAAACCGCAACGGTTTTGTGCTTTCCGAGGGTGCGGGAATTCTGGTTTTGGAATCCCTTAGCCATGCCAAAAAAAGAGGAGCAAAAATTTTAGCCCGCCTCGCAGGTTATGGGATAAGCGGGGATGCCTACCACATGAGCGCCCCCAGAGAAGACGGCGAAGGCGTTTGCCTTGCTATTTCCCTGGCTCTAAAAGATGCCGGCATTAATATTTCGCAAATAGGCTATGTCAATACGCACGGCACAAGCACCCCAAGAGGCGATGTTGCCGAGTGCAANGCCATTTTCAAGGCTTTTGACGGCAAAATAGACAATGTNAAGATAAACAGCACAAAATCCATGACCGGTCACATGCTCGGAGCGGCAAGCGGAATGGAAGCCATTGTTGCCGTNAAATCCTTAATGGAACAAAAACTGCACCAAACGCTCAACCTGGAAAATCAAGACCCGGAAATTCCGTTTGACTGCTGCGCAAAAGGGACTGTTGAACACAAGTTTGAATATGCCCTTTCCAACTCCTTTGGATTCGGCGGGCATAACAGCGTTTTGGTTTTGGGCAAGGCATAAATTTTGTCCAGCGGAGTGTAGCTCAGTCTGGTAGAGCGGCAGCTTTGGGAGCTGCATGTCGTCGGTTCGAATCCGGCTACTCCGATGTAAATCCCTATTTATTCAATGCCGCAATGGAAACCTTTTTAACGCCTGCCAGGGTACAGGCATCTATAACGGAAACCAGCTTTCCCGTAATGGCATCCTTGTCTGCTATCAGCACGGCCTCGCGCTCCGGGTTTTTGGCCAGTATTCCCTTGAGGACATCGCTTAGCCCTGCCAGGTCAACTTGCCGTTCGTCAATATGTATTGTGCCGTCTCTGGTTATGGCTATCAAAATATTTTCCTTTTCCAACTGGTTTGCGGTTTGTGCCTGCGGCTTGGTAACCTCAACTCCGGTTTCTCTTGTGAATGTGCTTGTGACCACAAAGAATATGAGCAGGATAAATACCATATCCATCAAAGGCCCGATATCTATGGTTGCTTCCCTTTTTTGCCGGGGTTTTAGATCCAGAAAATCTACGCTATTGTTTTCCATATTTTTCCGCCAGTCTGTGGTTCAGCAAAAGCAGGGGGAATGCTATGATTAGCCCGCTTTGCGTTGTTATGAGCGCTTCCGAAATGCCGTCTGCCATTAGCATGGGGTTCTGGTTTCCGTAAATCGTTATCACCTTGAAAGTTTGAACCATGCCGGTTACCGTGCCCAAAAGCCCAAGAAGCGGCGCAACCTTAGCCATGATTCCCGACATGTGCAATGCCTTGTGCACCGGCATTATCCCGAAAAATCCGCAATATATGTAATAAAACCCAAAGGCCCCAACCAGCAGAATAGGCAGCATAACCGGCCCTCCGGCAACAGCGGTATGGTAAAGTTCGTCTATGAGGGTGTTGAATATATGTTCGTTCATGGTGATAACATAGAAATTTCTATATTGCATTTTTATGCAATTTTCGGAACTAGAAACAATTATCAAATCCGGCGAGGATTCCAGGTTCGTAGCAACGGTGCGGAGGCAATGTTTATGAAATTCGCAGCGGCTTTTGACAGAAAATTCTTCAAGTTCATTCTTGTAGGGATAATCAATACGCTTGTTGGTTCGGCAATAATGTTTTTGCTTTATAATCTGGCGCATTTTAACTACTGGATGTCTTCGGCGGCAAATTATATTGCGGGAAGCATTTTAAGTTTTTTTCTGAATAAGTATTTTACATTCGTCGTAAAGGAATGGAACTTTTTTATTGTTATCGCCTTTATTGCAAACATAATTCTCTGTTATCTTGTTGCATACGGAACCGCAAAGCCCATTATGAACTGTTTACTGCAGGGCAAAACGCAAAATATCCGCGAAAATATTGCTCTTCTCACGGGAATGTGCCTGTTTACCGGTTTAAATTATCTCGGGCAAAGACTTATTGTATTCAGAAAGAGGGGCGGAAATGAAATTTAAAAGAATCCTGCGAGAACCTCTGTTTTATCTGCTGCTGTTGCTTGCCGCCGTATATTTGATACTTATTCCCGCTCAAACGGAAATTTCAAATATAAAAGTTACAAGAAACAACAGGACAGAGGCTGTACAACTGCCATACTCCGTTGATATGCCGGAAAATGAGGTTTTTACCGTATCTTTTAATTTACTGGTAAAAAACAAATCAACTGCAAAATTCAATATAATTCCCGACAACTGCCTGCAGGAAATTCTGATTAACGGGAAAAAATTTCCGCTGGACGGTACAAAAGGGCTTTGCGACTGGTCAAAGGGCATATATTTTAATTTTTCGGAATACATTCAGAAAGGCTTGAATCATTTTGAATTCCGCATAATAAACAGCGGCGGGCCTGCAGGCCTGCGGGTTGAAGTTCCATACAACGGGATTTATTCACTTTCCTTTATTCATTATATTTTCGCCCTGCTTCTTTTGCTCAACATCGCCTTGATTCTGAGGAAACTTAAATTCAAGATTATCGCCATTTTCATAATATTGCTCGGAGTTGCCGTACGCTTGATTCTGTACACCTATACGGGGCCTTTGCAGTATGCTTACGATACGGGTGGTCATTTGGAATACATACAGATAATCGCCGAGGAAAAACGTCTGCCTAAGGTCAACGAGGGCTGGAGCACTTATCACCCTCCCCTGTATTATATAGGTTCTGCCGCGGTAAAAAACATCGTGGACAGATATGATCCTACCTTGACAAACAGAGTACTGCAACAGGCAAATCTCCTGATTTCATTTATCGGCATTTTTCTCGGAGTAGCGTTTATTTTGAATTTGTTTGGAAACTGCCGCGTTGCATATCTGGCAGCTCTTGTTTCGGTGCTCTGGCCAGGCTATGTTATATCTGCCCCGCGAATTACCAATGACTCCCTGTTTTACCTTGGAGCTTTGTTCTGCATGTTCTTTGCGCATAGATACTGGCGCTTGCATAAAGGTTCGGATATATTTCTGGCTTCTCTCGGGGTGGCCATCGCTCTGGCGGCAAAATCCAACGGCCTGGTTATTCTGGGCATTTGGGTTATTGTTTATGTTCTAAGTATTATCCGTTCCTTGAAATTCGGTTCTTTGCGAGTGATGTTCGCTTCCGTGTTTATAATCTTATTGTCCATGGGACTTTCAAATTACAGAACTATTGTGGATATTTACGATGGAAAAAAAGTAGAATTGATCGGAAATATCAGCGGCTTGAATTCTCATCTGGGAGTTAAAAATACCCCCGGCAGTTATCTGTATTTTGATTTAAAGGATTATATGCTTGAACCTTATGTATCTCCCTGGGTTGATAAGGGCGGGCGGCAGTATTTTTGGAATTATGCTTTAAAAACATCCCTGTTTGGAGAATTCCGATTGTGGGATTCCCCTGCCGGATATACAGTTGCAACTGCGATAAACTTTCTTTCGTTATTTATTTTCCTGCTCGCCTTGTGGGGTATAATACATTCAAAATTCAGAGAATTTCCGGCATTGCTTTATACGGCAGCCTTATTTGCCGCGCTGATTTACATAAGGATAAAATATCCGTATTCCGCTACAACCGATTTCCGCTTTATTCTTCCCGCGGTATTTCCTCTTGTTTATTTTTCCGTATATGGAGCGCAGATTCTGGAAAATTCCCGCTTGAAAAAACTTTCTTACTTGACCCTGTTATCTTTTGCGGGCCTGTCATTTTTAATTATTGTGGGGCAAGCGTTTTAATATGTCTGCATATTTATCCATTGTTGTTCCCTGCTTCAATGAAGAAGCCAATGTTCCGTTATTTTATGAAGAAACCGTTAAGATATTTGCAGAATCGGACAGGCCTTTTGAATTTATTTTTGTAGATGACGGTTCAAAAGACAATACATTGAAAATTTTGCGGCAACTTGCAAGTCAGGACGGCCGCGTACATTATATTTCCTTTTCGCGCAATTTCGGGAAAGAATCGGCCATGCTTGCGGGCTTACGCAATGCAAGCGGGCAATTTACGGTGATTATGGACATAGACTTGCAGGACCCTCCATCTCTTATTCCGCAAATGCTGGAAGCTGTTGTTTCTGGCGAATATGACTGCGCCGGAACCCGGCGGATAAATCGGGTTGGAGAACCGCCGGTTCGCTCTTTCCTTGCCAGGCGCTTTTACGCCTTCATGAAAAAAATCTCCGACATAGACATTGTTGACGGAGCGCGGGATTTCCGTTTGATGAACAGAAAATATCTGGAAGCGCTCCTGGAATTGCCGGAGAGAAACAGATTTTCCAAGGGAATTTTTCCATGGATAGGCTTCAAAACAAGATGGTTTGAGTACGAAAATATTGAGCGAACGGCAGGCAAAACAAAATGGTCTTTGGGGAAACTGTTTTTATATTCCTTTGACGGCATAATAGCCTTTTCTTCAAAACCTCTTGCCATAGCCTCTATTCTGGGAATCCTGTTGTTTTCGGTTGCGCTTTTGTCCGTTGTCTTTATAGTTATCCGCAAAATAATATGGGGCGACCCTGTGGATGGCTGGGCATCAACCGCCAGCATAATTCTTTTCTGTTCGGGAATTCAGCTTTTTACCATTGGCATATTAGGTCAGTATATGGCAAAAACATATACGGAAGTAAAACAACGCCCACAATATATTGTTCAGGAGATGCAATGAAAATTCCCGGCAAAATCCCGCGAGAGCCTCTGCTCTATTTGCTACCGCTGCTCATAATTGTATTTTTGACTATCATTTTTGACAGGCCGGAAATTTCGGATGTAAAAATGACAAGAAACGGTAAAACGGAAAGCATACGATTTCCCTATTCGGTTGATATGGCAGACAATGAAGTGTTTTTTATATCCTTTAGTTTACCGGTTAAAAACAAGTCCGGGGCAAAGTTGAATGTTATTCCGGATAATTGCATACAGGATATTTCTATCAACGGAAAAAATTTTCCTCTTGAGGGCATTAAGGGGCTTTGCGACTGGTCAAAAGGAGCGTACATTGACTTCTCAAAATATGTTCAGAAAGGCCTGAATCATTTTGAGTTTCGCGTGATAAATACCGGAGGCCCGGGAGGTTTGCATATTGAAATTCCAAACGGGAATCCAAAGAGTCTTTCCTTAATCCACTATATTTTTGCCCTGCTTTTTCTCGCTTCGGGCATATTTATTTTGAAAAAGTTCAAGTTCAATCTTACCGAACTTTATATCAGTTTGCCCCTGTTTTGCCTGGTATTTTATGCGCTCTTTGAATTTTACTGCCGGTTGCTGTATGAGTTAAGCGAACCGACTAACTGGGATTCCGATATTTATTTTGCGGTTGGCAGGGGAATAGTCAACGGCATCAAGCCGTGGAGCGGGCTTTGGGACATTAAACCGCCCGGAGTTTTTCTTTTGAGCGCAGTTTCCTTCAAGATTTTTGACAGTGCTGTTTTTTGCCACTGGTTTCAATGTTTTGTTTTGATTGCCCTGGCGGTTTTTCCGCTGGTATTTCATTTTGTGCTTCCGAACCGCTCTGTTTGGAGACTGCTAGGCTGTTGTCTGTTCGGCTTGACCATATCGCTTTATACTGCCGAACGTGCAGGAGAAGTGCAAACGGAATCCCTGGGAGCGGCTTTTGCATGTCTAAGCATTTTTGCATTTGCTCATCCGGGTTTTTACAGAAGAAAAATACTGTGGATTTCTATTTCTGCGCTCGGACTTTTGGGCGCATGCGGTTTTAAAGAGCCTTTCCTCTTTCCGATTTTAGGCGCATCTGTTTTATTATGCAAGAATATTAAAGACTGGCTAACGCGCTTTTTATTGCCGCTTGGCATTGCCTTGGCGGCAGGCTTTTTGTTTTTGGTTATTGCGGGCTGGCTGGGCGATTTTCTGCACTATTTGGATTTTATGCAGCAAATTCATGCGAGCAGGCACGGTTCTCCGTTTAGAAGAGCCATGGAATTCTGGAGATTATGGGAGGATTTAAACGGCTTTTCCTGGGGTCTGGGCTGGATTATTGTAATACTGCTGTTTGCTCCTTTTGTTTTATGCAGAAGCTGTTTGCCGCAAATTGCAGTCAAAATCCTTGTCGCTTTCCTTTTGGCAAGCTATACCGTTGGAATGGGCGGGGAATTTTTTGACCATCATTTTGCCTTTGCCGTTCCCTTTTATTTTGCATTGTGGATTATACTGTCAAGGAATTTCTGGGGGGGGGGGTATGATAGCAGAATAGCAGGCAGTTTGATTTTGGTATTCTTGTCCATAGCCGTGCTGAACCTGCCGGACTTGAAGCTGGAGAAAAGGGAAAAGGAAATGAGGCAAAGAAGGGAAATACTGCTGGAAGAAGCAGCTTATGTGGATGCCGTGCTTGACAAGGCGCATATTGACCGTTATATGTATCTGGGCCAGAATGACTTTGTGAGCAAGCTGGGAACAAATTTTCTTTTCGGGCGCACCCGTCATTCTCCGGCGGGGCCTTATTTTTTCCAGTTCCAGCATGTATGGTTCAACGAAATACCCGGATACAAGGAAACCATTTTGGAAATGCTCAAGAACTCGCAAATCGTGGTAAGAGGGCATACGCCGAATCTCGTGGCAAACTTAACGGAGCCTGTCTTAAATGAATATTTTACCTTGCAACCCTGGGAGTCCGTTGCAGACATTCCTAGAAAATACAAATATTACGGAGAATATTCGGTTTATTTCAGAAAGAGGTAAAAAAACGGCTAAGGCCTGACACGCTTATACAAACGGGAAATTTTCATGCCGTCCACGGTTATTGCGTTCAGTTCTGTGAAGCCGTATGGCCGAAACCGTTCCTTATACGGTATTCTGGTATCTTGAATATAATAGTCGGCGCTTTCCATATTGCTCCAGACTACGCGTTCTTTTTCGCTTTCCTTAAGCATTGAAGGTTTTGAAGATACGCTATTGACAGCGAATATTATCTTGGGCCTGTCATCATTGGCAAGAGCATAGCGTATCAAATCCATAAAAGAAACATCCCAGTAATCCAGCGTAAAATTCTTCTCGGCAAACTGCCGCCCGGCCATATTGAAATAGACATACTGGTATGGGTGATTAACCGTAATCCACGCGGAGAGGTAAATCATATATGCCGCAACAACACAGGCGAACCCGTATCTAATAGCCATACGTTTACCGCTTGTAAACGCAAACGAACGTTCCAGTCCGAGAACCGCAATATACAAGAACGAGGCGTAAATGCCATAGGCATGACGCCATCCCTCGTACATACTCACATGCAGACAGATGAATCCCAGCAAAGTGCAAAAAAACAATGCCGCAAAAAACACATCAAACAAATGCGGAGACACGGCAGACCGGCTTGACCTGAACTTGCCCGCCAAAAATTTGCTCCCTGCAACAACTATAGCTGCAACGCCGACAAAAAACATTACGATATAAAGCAATGGAACGGTTAAACCCATCCACACCGGAATATAATGCCATGGAACATTACGCGTAATCATTTCACCCATATAAAAATGCGTTCCATTCCACGGCAGGCAATACATGAGGTGCAAAAATGTATCAACGGTGTTTTTAAGCGGATTTTCCCAGGT
>JGI24698J34947_10001078_pt1 | contig 14048 bp, 9 predicted proteins | sample TergutMp193P3_FD_34947 | JGI IMG/M metagenome (IMG submission 34947) | reverse complement strand
GGACCCCGGCTCCCGCCACACCGGCTACGGCCTGATCAGGACCGGGGACCGGGGGGAGACGGCCCTGGTGACCTGCGGCCGCCTGTCTCCCCCCCCGGCCTGGCCCCTGCCCCGCCGCCTGGCCCACCTCCACCAGGGGCTGACCGGGCTGATGTCCGGCTTCAGCCCCGAGGTCGTGGCCGTGGAGAGCCTGTTCACGGGCCGGAACATCCGCTCGGCCGTGATCCTGGCCCAGGCCCGGGGGGTGCTTCTGCTGGCCGCGGCCCAGGGCGGGGCCGAAATCTTCGAATACGCTCCCCGCGAGATAAAGAACGCCGTGACCGGCCATGGCCAGGCCGGGAAAGACCAGGTGGCCTTCATGGTGGCCGAACTTCTTAACCATCGCGACCCGCTGCCCCCGGACGCGGCCGACGCCCTGGCCGCGGCCCTCTGCCACGCCGGCCGGGCGAATTGGGCGAGCCCCCGGCCCGGCCGTAAGGGCGGCTGGCGCGGCCTGTCGGAAGAAGACGTGGCCGCCCTGAACCAGGCCCGGAGCCGGCCGTGATCACCCATATCCGGGGCCGGCTGGTGAGCAAGAAACCGGGGGCGGCCGTGGTGGAGGCCGGGGGCCTGGGCTATGAACTGGCCATGTCCCTCAGCGCCTATGCGGACCTGCCGGAGCCGCCGGCCGAAGTCCTCCTGCTGACCCTCCTCTTCATCCGGGAAGAATCCTGGGACCTCTACGGCTTTGTGAAACCCCTGGAGCGCGACGCCTTCAAGGCCCTGACCTCGGTCAGCCGGGTGGGCCCCAAGCTGGCCCTGACCGTCCTGTCGGCCCTGTCCCCGGAAGAGCTGGCCCGGGCCCTGATGAGCCGCGACCTGGCCCGCCTCTCCGCCATAAAGGGCCTCGGAACCAAGACGGCCGAACGCCTCCTGGTGGAACTGAAGGACCAGGCCCCCAAGCTGGCCGCCCTCTGCGGCCTCTCCCCGGCCGGCCCGGCCGAGGAGGACGAAGTCGTCTCGGGCCTCCTGAACCTGGGCTATTCCGAGGCCGAGGCCCGGAAAGCGGCCCGGGCCGCCCGCCGGGAGGCCGAAAGCGACGACCTGGCCGTCATCCTGAAACTGGCCCTGAACCACCTTAAGAAAGATTTTTGACTTGGCTGGCGACGAAGAACGCGGCGAGGGGCGCGGCCCCCTGGACCCCCGGGCCGGCGATCCGGCCCTGGAAAAGACCCTGAGACCCCGGTCGCTGGCCGATTTTCAGGGGCAGGCCGAATTGAAGGACAAGCTGGGCGTCTTCCTGGAGGCGGCCAAGCGGCGGGGCGAAGCCCTGGATCACACCCTCTTCCACGGCTACCCCGGCCTGGGCAAGACCACCCTGGCCCATATTCTCAGCCTGGAACTGGGCGTGGGCTTCCACCAGACCTCCGGCCCGGCCGTGGAACGCCCGGGCGACCTGGCCGGGCTTCTCAACGGCCTGAAAGACGGCGATATCCTCTTCATCGACGAGATCCACCGCTTAAGCCCGGTGGTGGAGGAATTTCTCTACCCGGCCCTGGAGGATTTCAAGATCGACCTGATGATCGGCCAGGGGCCGGGGGCCAAGTCCGTGCGCCTGGCCCTGTCCCGCTTCACCCTGGTGGGGGCCACCACCCGGGCCGGCCTCCTGACCCCGCCCCTCCGGGACCGCTTCGGCATCCAACTGCGCCTGGATTACTACAAGCCGGAGGAACTGGCCCTCATAGTCACCCGGGGCGCGGCCCTCCTGGGGGCCAGGCTGACCCCGGAAGGGGCCCGGGAAATAGCCCGCCGCAGCCGGGGTACGCCCCGCATCGCCGGCCGGCTCTTAAAAAGGGTGCGGGACTACGCCGAAGTCCGGGCCGAAGGGCTCATAGACGCGGCCGTGGCCGACGCGGCCCTGACCAAGATGCTGGAGGTGGACGCCGAAGGCCTGGACAACCTCGACCGCCGCATCCTGGCCGCGGTCTGCGAAAGGTTCGGGGGCGGCCCGGTGGGCCTGGACACCCTGGCCGTGGCCGTGGCCGAGGAACCCAACACCATCCTGGAAGTTTACGAGCCCTACCTGATCCAGGAGGGCTTTCTTCTCCGCACCCCCCGGGGCCGGGTGGCCTCCCTGAGAGCCTACCGCCACCTGGGCCTGGTTCCGCCCAAATCGGCCCCGGCCGACGGGCTGTGGAGCTGAACTAAATCTCCCGGCCGAAGCCGGGAGGCGGTCCACATTTATAGAGCCAGAGAAATTAAAAGCCGGCTCAGCCGGCTTTTAATTTCTCTGTTGCTCTAAATGACGCTGTAGAGCATTTCCGCGTAGGACGGCAGCGGCCAATGCTTTTTGGCCACCAGGGTTTCAAGCTCGTCCACGACAAGCCGCAGTTCCGACATGGCGGCGAAAACCTGGTCGCGGTAATAGCGCGCCTGGGCGAGGATTTCCCGCTCTTCCCCGGATTCCAGAAGCACGTTTTCGAGAACGGTCAGCTTTCTCAAGAGGCAGGCGGACAGGTTGGTGATTCGTCCCAGGAAATGCTCTTCCAGGGACTGGTCGTATCCGCCGCAGGCTTTTTTCCGCTCCAGAAGCGTAAGCAGCTCGCTCTGGTAGGCTATGGCGGCCGGGATGATCCCGCCCTTGACCAGGTCCACCATGGTGAGGGCCTCGATGTGCAGGGTCTTGCAATACCCCTCCATGAGGATTTCATAGCGGGAGTGGACTTCCGACTCGGTGAAGACATGGTGCTTGGTGAACAGTTCGATGCTTTTGCGGGAAATGAACTCGGGCAGCGCGTCCACGGTGGTCTTCAGGTTCGACAATCCGCGCCGCTCGGCTTCTATTCTCCATTCGTCGGCATAGTTGTTTCCGTTGAAGATGAGCCGTTTATGGGCGCTGAAGGTTTTCTTGACCAGCGAGGCCAGGTCGCCCGTAAAATCCTGGGACTTTTCCAGAATGTCCGCGAACTGCCCCAAGGCCTCCGCCACGGACGTGTTCAGTATGATGTTGGGGCCCGCGATGGAGAGAGTCGAGCCGACCATGCGGAACTCGAATTTATTGCCCGTGAAGGCGAAGGACGAGGTGCGGTTGCGGTCGGTCGTGTCCTTGGGGAAATGCGGCAGCACGTTCACGCCGATCTCCATTTGCGGATTTTCCTTGTTGTGATAATCCGCGCCCGACTCGATGGCTTCCAGGATCTCGGTCAATTCATCGCCGAGGAACATGGAAACAATGGCCGGGGGCGCTTCGTTCGCGCCCAGCCGGTGGTCGTTCCCGGCGCTGGCCACCGAAACCCTGAGCAAATCCTGGTAATCGTCGGCCGCCTTGATGACCGCGACCAGGAAGAGGAGGAATTGCGCGTTTTCATACGGCGTCTCGCCCGGTTCGAGAAGGTTCTGGCCGGTATCGGTGGAAATGGACCAATTGTTGTGCTTGCCGCTGCCGTTGACCCCGGCGAATGGTTTTTCGTGCAAGAGGCAGACCAGGTCGTGCCTGTTGGCGACGCTTTTCATAAACTCCATGGTCAGTTGGTTGTGGTCGGTGGCGATATTGGTCGTGGTGAAGATGGGCGCCAGCTCGTACTGGGCCGGGGAGACCTCGTTGTGCTTGGTTTTGGCATAGACGCCCAGCTTCCAGAGTTCCTCCTCAAGATCCTTCATAAAAGCGGAAATCCTCGGCTTAAGGCTGCCGAAATAATGGTCCTCAAGCTCCTGGCCTTTCGGCGGCCGGGCGCCGAACAGCGTCCGTCCCGTATAGATCAGGTCCGGGCGTTTCAGGTAAACGCTTTTATCAACAAGGAAATATTCCTGCTCCGGGCCGACCGTGGTGAAGACGCGCTGCGCGGTGGTGTTCCCGAAGAGCCTGAGTATGCGCCGGGCCTGCCTGTCAATGGCCTCCATGGAGCGCAGGAGGGGGGTTTTTTTGTCAAGCGCTTCGCCGCTGTAAGAGCAAAAGGCCGTGGGGACGCACAGGGTGCCGTCCTTAATGAAGGCATACGAAGTGATGTCCCAGACGGTGTAGCCCCGGGCTTCAAAAGTGCTGCGCAGTCCGCCCGAGGGGAAGCTGGAGGCGTCGGGTTCCCCGCGGACAAGCTCCTTGCCCGAGAACTCCATGATGACCCGGCCGTCCCCCAAAGGGGAGATGAAGCTGTCGTGCTTCTCCGCCGTGGTGCCGGTCATGGGCTGAAACCAGTGGGTGAAGTGGGTCGCGCCCCTTTCCACGGCCCATTCCTTCATGGCGTTCGCGACCACGTTGGCCACGTCCAGTTCCAAGTGGGTGCCCTGCCCCATAGTTTTCTTCAAGGCCCTGTAAATATCCTTCGGCAGCCGCGCCCGCATGACCGCGTCATTGAAGACCATGCTGCCAAACAAGTTTGGAATATCCTTAAGGCCTAACGTCCCGCCTTGATCCTGCTTGCTCATGTCTGCACCCTTTCCCGTAAAAAATTAAGGCGCCGCGGACACACCTAAGGTCCGCAGCGCCTTTGCTGCTTACTTTGTTATATACCGCATGAAGGTTCATTTGTCAAGCCGAAATTTCGGCAAAGGCCAGCGGACTTTTGCGCTTATGTTCGCTTGATTTATGGAATTTTTCGATGATAGCCCGGTCGCTCCGGTTTGCCGCGCCGGTGAGCAGGAACCCGTCGATGCTGCGATAGGTTACGCCCATTTCGCCTTCATCCGTCTGGCCGTCGAAGAGCCCGGCCGAGGGCGCCTTGCCGATGATGGCTTCCGGCGCGTTGAGATGGCGCAGGAATTCGTATATCTCGGTGACCGTGAGGTCGGCGATGGGGTTGAAGTCGAAGGCCCCGTCGCCCCACTTGGTGAAATAGCCCATATACCCCTCGCTGCGATTGCCGGTTCCGGCCACCAGCCTGTTTTCGCTTGCGGCCACCGCGTAAAGAGCGGTCATCCGCAGCCTGGGCGCCATGTTGGCCAGCGCGGAATCGCTTAAGCGCGTTGCTTCGCCCACGGCCCGGACAAGCCCGTTTTTCACCTCCGACAGGTCGATGACCCTCGCGGCTATGGCGAACTGTTTCGCCACGGCTTCCGCGTCGGCCTTGTCCGTTTCGTAATTCCGCTTCGACCCGCAGGGCATGATCAGCCCGAGGGTGTCGTCGCAGGCCTTTTTGCACAGAATGCCGACCAGGGCGCTGTCTTTCCCGCCGCTGTTTCCGTAAACAACGCCGGCCGCGCCGGCGGCTTCAAGCGCCCCGCGGATGAATTCGACCCTTCTTTTCGTTTCAGCCTCATAATCCCTCATGACAAACCCTCCTTAGGCGCTCCCGGGATCATCGCTCCGCGGCCGGCCAGGGCTGCGCCGGCGAGGGAGGCGCCGGCCTGTCGATATCGACGAACAGAAAAACATCATCGGCCAGCATATAAGAATAGGTGAGAATATGTTTTTTAGTCGTGAAATCCAGGTAGGCCGTGGACAGGCAGCTCTTTCGGCCCGCGATGAAGGCTTCCAGGGCGTCGTGGAAATATCCGCGCCACGCCCAATTCTTGTTTCGATAATCGCAAAAGGTGACGTCGTCCAAATGCCGTTCGAAATTATAGGTGATTTGATCGCCGCGCCTGTTGCACAGGTAAATCCGCCTCACTTCCGGCAATTCATGGCAAAGCTTTGTAAGGTATGCGTCAATATCCACCCTCTCGCAACAAAACCGGTTCTCAAGCAGAAAACGCTCGAGTTTGGAATCCAGGGATTTTTTCAGCGCGTCCGCATTGATGATTTTACTGCGCAAGGCCTTGTAGGTGTTTTCCACCGAAGCGGAAAAGACAGGCTGGTTGACGACGGCGCCGCGCATCGACGCCTGGGGGGGCGCGATCAGGAATCCCTGGTAAAACCTCCCCTTGGAGGACATGCAGATATCGAGCTGCCGCTGCGTGTCTATGCCTTCATACAAGACCTCGATGCCGACGGTTTCGGCGAAGGCGGCCAGGGATTTCAGGTATTCCCGGTAGTGATGGGATTCTTCGCTTTTATGGATGTAATCCATGTTGATTTTTATAATATCCGGCCGGAGCAGGGCCAGGCGGTCGATGTTGCTGGCATTCTTTCCGTAATCATCGAGCGCGATGCGGTATCCGGCTTTTTTATAACAGGTTATCACGTCAATATGCGCTTCGCGGGTGTTGAATTCCTCCTCGGTGATCTCAATGACGAACCTGTCCGGGGCTATGCCGAATTCCCGGCCCCACCGTATGGTCGGCAACAGCTTTTCCGGCTTGTCCGCATACGGCGCGAGCCAGGCCAACCTGATGTTTATGAACAGGCACTCGTTCCGCTTTTCCTCCACGTATTTCTTCATCGCGTTTCTTCTTACGATCCGGTCTATCCTGAGCGCTTTTTCATCCGTGGTGTCGGCATTGGAGAAGAAAGGCCCCAACGAATTAACCGTTCCGTCGTCGTCCACGACCCGCCCCAGGACTTCATAGGCATATATCGTATGCGAATCGGCCGAAAGAATTGGCTGAAAATAGGCGATGATTTTATCTTCTGAAAGCTTCATCATTGATCCTTATGTCCGGCTGTCGAATCCGCCTCAAGGCGGTTTGTCGTGAAGCCGGCCCCATCATATTTCCACGGTCCCGTCATACACCTTTTGGCAATCGCCCGTCATGTACACGGCCTCGTCGGTGTAGTTGACTATGAGTTCGCCGCCGGGAAGCCGCACCCTGATATCCGCGCCCTTGTCGCAGTGGCCGTTTAAGACGGCGGCCACGGCCGAGGCGCAGGCGCCCGTGCCGCAGGCCCGCGTTTCGCCGCTGCCGCGCTCCCAGACGCGCATTTTCAAATGGTTCCGGCCCATGACCTCGACGAACTCGGCGTTCACCCGGTCGGGAAACAAGGCGTCGTTTTCAAACAAGGGCCCGAGGCCGGAGAGGTCGAGGGCGGCCACGTCATGGTGGAAAACCACCGCGTGGGGGTTGCCCATCGAAACGCAGGTGAGGCCGTATTCCGCGCCGCCGATCGTCACCGGCCTGGCGACCACCTTCTCCCCGGTCAGCCGGACGGGTATTCTCTCGGGCCGCAATTCGGCGCGCCCCATGTCGACCTTGACGGTCGACACCATCCCGTTCCTGGTGGACAGGGAAAGCTCCCGGACTCCGCTCAGGGTCTCGATGCTCATGCGTGTTTTTTTTATGATCCCGTTGTCATGGAGATATTTGGCGACGCAGCGTATGGCGTTGCCGCACATGCCGCCCTCGCTGCCGTCAAGGTTGAACATCCGCATTCTCGCGTCGGCGATCCGGGAGCGCAGCATCAGGACGACCCCGTCGCCGCCTATGCCGGTATGCCTGTCGGCCAGGAGCACCGACAGGGATTCCGGCGAGTTTATGGCCAGGTCGAAGCAGTTGAAGTAAATGTAGTCATTGCTGCAGCCGTGCATTTTCGTGAAAGGGAGCCTAAGGCGCCCGCTTCTCATGTTGTTGATGTCCACCAGTTCCGTGTTGATTTCGCTGTAGCCCGAAAGCAGGCTGTCGGCCAGCGCGTTGGCCGTATCCACCGAGGTCAGGCAGGGGATGCCGAGCGAACAGGCCTTTATGCGTATCTTTACATCGTCGAAGGCGGGATCCCGCCCCCTTTCGGAGGTGGAGACGATATAGCTGATCTCCCCGCTTTCCAGAAGCGTCGCCGTGTTGCTCTCGGGACATTCGCGGATCTTCTCCACCGTCCGCGCCGAAAAGCCCTTGCCGGCCAGGAACTTGGCCGTGCCCCGGGTCGCGTAAAGGGAAAACCCGAGTTTTACGAACTTTTCGGCCACGTCCGCGATCTCCGCCTTGTCGCTGTTGCGGACGGTGATCAGGACGCCGCCGCGCTTCCGCGTCTTGTAGCCCGCGGCCACCAGCCCCTTGTAAAGGGCTTCCTCGAGGCTCTTGCCGAGACCCAGGACCTCGCCCGTGGATTTCATTTCCGGCCCCAGTTGCGTATCCACGCCGGCCAGCTTTTCAAAGGAAAAGACCGGGACCTTGACCGAAACGTAGGGCGGCATTTTGGCGATGCCCGGGGCATGGCCGAGGGAGGCCAGAGTCTCTCCGGCGCTGACCCTGGTGGCCAGGTCGCATACCGGGACGCCGGTGACCTTGCTGATGTAGGGAACCGTGCGCGAGGCGCGCGGGTTGACCTCGATGACGTAGACCTCGTTTTCATGGAGAACGTATTGGATGTTCACCAGGCCCCGGATCTCCAGTTCCAGGCAGAGCTTCTCGGTGACCCCGAAAATCCTTTCGGCGAGCGCGTCGTCTATGTTCAGGGCCGGGTATACGGCGATGCTGTCGCCCGAGTGGATGCCGGTGCGCTCAATATGCTCCATGATGCCGGGGATCAGCACGTCCCGGCCGTCGCAGACGGCGTCGACCTCTATCTCCCTCCCGCTTAAATACTTGTCGATGAGCACGGGGTTTTCCTGTTTCGAGCGCAGGATGATCTCCATGTATTCGCGTATGTCTTCCGGGGAGAAGGCGATGATCATGTTCTGCCCGCCCAGGACGTAGGACGGGCGCATGAGCACCGGGTAGCCGAGTTTTTCGGCCGCCGCCAGGGCCTCCGGCTCCGTCATGACGCCGTAGCCCTTCGGGCGCTTGATGCCGAGCCGCTCCAACAGGTTGTCGAAACGCTCCCTGTCCTCGCAGATGTCGATGCTCTCCGCCGGCGTGCCGATAAGGCGGACGCCGCGCCCGGCCAGCTTCTTGGCCAGCTTTATGGCCGTGCCGCCGCCGAAGGCCGCGATGACGCCGACCGGCTTTTCGACTTCTATCACGCTCATCACGTCTTCGATGCACAGCGGCTCGAAATACAGCCTGTCGGCGGTGTCGAAGTCGGTGGATACCGTTTCCGGGTTGTTGTTGATGACTATGACCTCGTAACCCAGGCTTTTCAGGGACCACACGCAATGCACGCAGGCGTAGTCGAACTCGATGCCCTGGCCGATGCGTATGGGCCCGCTGCCCAGGACGACCACCCTCGGCCGGCCGCTTTTCTGGACGAAGGGCAGGGCTTCATTCTCGACGCCGTTTTGAATGGAGTAGAAATACGGCGTCCGGGCCTCGAATTCGCCGGCGCAGGTATCGACCATCTTGTAGACCAGCGGCTTTGAAGGCCGGCTGTCCCCGGCGATATTGGCCAGGCCGTGCAGGAACCAGCGGTCCACCTTGGTCGTCAGGTAGAGCTCGTCCACGCCGACGCCGCGCTTTAGGGCCTCGTAGAGCACAAACAGGCGCTCGTCGGTCACGGTGCCCAGGAGCCCGCGGATCTCGTCGTCGGATTTCGCCGCAAGGCGGGGCAAATCGAGGCTGTCCAGCCCGATCTCCGCGCCCCGCACGGCTTTCAATAGAGCCTCCTCGAAGGTGTCGGCAATGGCCATGACCTCGCCGGTCGCCTTCATCTGCGTGCCCAGGTCTTTCTGGGCGTAGACGAACTTGTCGAAGGGCCATTTGGGGAACTTCACCGCCACGTAGTCAAGGGCCGGCTCGAAGGCGGCGAAGGTCGTGCCCGTGACGGCGTTGGTGATCTCGCCCAAGGTATACCCGATGGCGATCTTGGTGGCCACCTTGGCGATGGGGTATCCCGTGGCCTTGCTCGCCAGGGCCGAGGAGCGCGACACGCGCGGGTTCACCTCGATGACCGCGTATTCAAAGCTGTTGGGGTGCAGGGCGAACTGGCAGTTGCAGCCGCCTTCGACCCCGAGGGCCCTGATGATGTCCAGGGCCGCCGAGCGCAGCATCTGGTATTCCCGGTCCGCCAGGGTCACGGCGGGGGCGATGACGATGCTGTCGCCCGTGTGCACCCCCACCGGGTCGAAATTTTCCATCGAGCAGACGGTTATCGCGTTGCCGTCGCGGTCGCGCATGACCTCGAACTCGATTTCCTTCCACCCGGCGACGGATTTTTCAACAAGCACCTGCCGGATGGGCGAAAGCGAAAGGCCGTTCGCGGCGATTTCCCGGAGGCGCGCTTCATGGCCCGCGAGGCCCCCGCCGCTGCCGCCCAGGGTGAAGGCGGGGCGCACGATAACCGGGTAGCCCGCCTCGGCCGCGAACCCGAGCGCCGTTTCCACATCCGTCGCTATGACCGAGGGGATCATCGGCTGGCCGATGCCCAGCATGGTCTCCTTGAACAAGCTCCTGTCCTCGGCCTTGTTGATGGCGTCCAGCGAGGAGCCGAGCAGGCGCACGCCCATCTTGTCCAAAAAGCCGTCGCGGGCGAGCTGCATGCTCAGGGTCAGCCCCGTCTGACCCCCGAGCCCCGACAGGATGCTGTCGGGGCGCTCCCGGTCGATGATGCGCCTGACGGTCGCGAGGGTCAAAGGCTCGATGTAGATCCTGTCCGCGATGTTCCGGTCGGTCATGATGGTGGCGGGGTTGGAATTGACCAGGACGATTTCGAGGCCGTCCTCGCGAAGCACGCGGCAGGCCTGCGTGCCGGCGTAGTCGAACTCCGCGGCCTGGCCGATCACGATGGGGCCGGAGCCGATCACCAAAACCTTTTTAATGCTCTTATCGAGCGGCATGGGCGTCCATCTTTTCTATGAAGCGGTCGAACAGGAAAGCCGTGTCGAGCGGCCCGCCGCGCGCCTCGGGGTGGAACTGCACGGAAAACGAATCTCCGTAATCCAGGCCTTCGCAAGTGCCGTCGTTGACGTTGACGAAAGAGCTGTTGTCCGCCGCCACCGCGTAGCCGTGGTTTTGGCTGGTGATGTAGACGCGCCCGGTCGAAAGCTCCCGGACCGGCTGGTTGGCGCCCCGGTGGCCGAACTTGAGTTTATGGGTCGAATACCCCTTGGCCAGGGCCAGCAGTTGGTGCCCCAGGCAGATGCCGAAGATCGGCAGGCCGCTTTGCGCGATTGCGCTTATGGTCTCTATCACCCCGTCGTTCGCGGGGTCCGCGGGGTCGCCGGGCCCGTTGGAGAGCATGAGGCCTCCCGGCCCCGTCCGCATGATCTCCGGGGCCGGCGTGTCGTGCGGGAACGACCACACCTCGCATCCCCGCCCGGCCAGGGCCTCCGCGATGCCGCGCTTGGCGCCGAAATCCATCAGGGCCACGCGGCGGGGGCCGCTTCCCGTTTTGGCCACGGCGCGCGAGGAAACGGCGGCCACAGCGTCATGAACGGAATAGGCCGCCGCTTCGGCCAGGTCGGCCTCCGTCGGCGGGGAAGCCGTGATTTTACCGTTCATCACTCCCTTTTCGCGTATTATCCTCGTAAGCGCCCGCGTATCCAGGCCGCAAAGCCCGGTTATGCCGCGCTCCCTCAAAAAACCGTCCAGGTCGCCCTCGCTCCGGAAATTGGAAGGCTCCCGGCACGGGCGCTTCGCTATATAGGCCCTGGCGCCGACGGCGGCGCTTTCAAAATCGGAGGGGATGACCCCGTAGTTGCCGATGAGGGGAAAGGTCTGAACGACGATTTGGCCGTAATAGCTTTGATCGGTAAGTGTTTCCAAATACCCGGTCATCCCGGTGGTGAAGACGATTTCCCCGGTCACTTCGCCTTGGGCGCCGAAGTATTCGCCCTTGAAAATCGTCCCGTTTTCCAGGATCAAGTAGGCCGTCCGGGGCATCGTCCCGCCTTTCAACCGAAAACATCCCTAGTTGTCATAGGTCTTCAGTATGCCTTCGGCTATCGTCCGTTTCGTCGAGCGCATGTCCATGGCCTGCTTCTCGATATACCTGTGGGCTTCCTGCTCGCTCATCTTCAGGTAGGATATGAGTATCCATTTGGCCCGGTCGACGATGCGTATATCCTCGATTTTCCGCCTGAGCCGCGCGTTTTCCTCTTGCAGGCGCTTTATCCGGCCTCTCGCCGACTTGGCCAGGGCCAGCGCGGAACAGAAAACGGCCCGGTTCACCGGCTTTGAGATGACCAGAACGCCGTCGTCTTCGCCGACGGCCGAGGCCGCGTCGAAATGTTCGCTCTTTACGGCCAGGATGACCTGCGAGGCGCTCCTGGAGACTATATACCGGGAAAGGCCCTCGCCGGATTCGTCCCGAAGCGGCGCGTTGACGATCACCAGGTCGAAATCCCTTTCCAGGAGAAGCCTCCGCGCTTCTCCGCCCGAGGCGAGGGCGGCGATCTGGCCGACGGAAGCCGCGTTCAGCATCTCCGTGAAAAAGGAGGCGCTTTTATCCCGGCCTGAAACTATCAGGGCGCTTTCCATCGTCCCGCCGTCTTTCCCCGTCAGTTCTCGGTATACAGCCGCTTATACGGGCTTCTCGCATTGGGCCTCAAGACGTAAAATCTGTCCCGGGCGAGCGGCTCCGTCTCCAGGCCGAAATAGCCGGCGAACTCGGAAACATAGGGCGCGATCTCCCGAAAATCGTCGCCGGAGGCGGTCTCGGCGGCGACTTGCGCGGGCAGGCCGACCAGGTCCCGGTCCGTCCTTATGAAGATGCGCCCCCCGTGCATGCCGGTCCCGGTGAAATTCCCCACCGGAACGTCTTTCAAGCCCAGGCCGAGCACCACGATTATCCCCCCGGCCATGTATTCGCCCAGGAAGCTGCCCACCTGGCCGCCGATGACGATCACCGGCTTCCTGTCCTGGTATTCCTTCATGTGGATGCCGGTCCTGTATCCGGCGTCGCCCCGGACATAGATGCCGCCGCCCCTCATGGCGTAACCCAGGGCGTCGCCCGCGTTGCCGTGGATTATGATCCTGCCGTCGTTCATCGTGTCGCCGACCGCGTCCTGCGCGTTGCCGTTCACCTCTATGGTTCCGCCGTCCAGGTAGGCGCCCAGGGCGTTGCCCGGCGTTCCGTTTATGGTGATCCTTTTCCCCTTCAGGCCGCTGCCGATGAACCTTTGCCCGTAACATTCGTCGATGCGGACGTCCTCGGCCGCGGTTTTCACCCGCGCGTTGAGTTCCCTGAAATCAAGATGCCGCGCCGTGATGTTCATCACGCTTCGCCTCCCAACTTGGCCCTGCGGTCCTCCTTGGTGAAGGCCATGAGCCCGGGCTTTTCGCAGACCAGGGCGAAGTCGATCGCGTCAAGCGGCGTGCGTTCGCGGATGAGGCTGGTATAAATCCCGGCTCTTTCCACGTTGCCGACGAGGATGTACCCGTTCAGCCTGTTGTCGCCGTAAAACAGCCGCTTGTAATGCCCGTCCCCGCTTTCGGCGTACACCTCACCCTCGTAGTTGCCCGCGGAAATTATGCTCAAGCCGAACAAGCCGATGGCGTTCATGGGGATGGCCTTGTCAAAGCTCTTTTCGCCGCCGGCCATGTTGATCCCCGCGCACTCGCCCTGCATGTAGGCGTTGGGCAGAAGGGCCATGATCCGCTTCCGGCCGCTGGAGACGTCCAGCGCCTGCGTGCAGTCGCCCGCGGCATAGATATCAGGGGCGCTGGTTTCGGATTTTTCGTTTACGACAATGCCGAGGTCGATCTCGGCCAGGCCCTCCAGGAGCGCGGTGTTCGGGCGTACGCCCGCGGCCAGGACCAGGAGGTCGAAATCCACCGCGCCGCCGCCGTCCAGGATGGCGGTGCGGCCCTCGAAGCGCTTCACGCCGCTGGAAAGCCGGAACTCCAGGCCCAGGCTTTCCAGGTGGCCCTGAACCAGCTTCGCGCCGCCGTCGTCAAGAATGCTGGAAAGAACCCTCGGCGCCAGGTCGACGACCGTGACCCCGGCCGTCCGCCTGAAGATGCCCTCGGCGCATTTAAGCCCGACAAGCCCGGCCCCGACGATGAGCGCCCGCTTGCCCGGGTCCAGGGCCTCGTTCAGCTTCCGCGCGTCGTCGAGGGACATGAAGGTGAAGCGGTCCCTGACCGTCTCCAGACCCGCTATCGGCGGCACCAGGGCCGAGGAGCCGGTGGCCACCAGGAGCTTGTCGAAAGGCACCCGGCCGCCGTCGGACAAGGCCACCCGCTTCGTTCCGGCCTCGATCCCGGTTGCGGCGACGCCCTTTAAGAGGGTGCAGCCGTTGGCCGGGTAAAAGCCGTCGCCCCGGTATTTCAGTTTTTCCTCCGTGACCTTGCCGAGCAGAAGATAGGAAATGAGCGGGCGGGAATATGTATGGTGCGGCTCGTCCGTGATGACGGTTATTTCGCCCCGCCCGTCGACCTGCCGAAGG
>JGI24698J34947_10001077_pt1 | contig 14051 bp, 12 predicted proteins | sample TergutMp193P3_FD_34947 | JGI IMG/M metagenome (IMG submission 34947) | reverse complement strand
ACGGGGGCAATCCGGCCCTGAATACTGAAAATGAAATCAGTCATCGCCATTATTGGCGCCACCGCCAACGAAGTCGGCGACTGATTTCATACGTTCACCGGGGCAGCCGTCCGACTATCCCGTCAGACACCGAGGGGTTTTCAACGTCTCCTGGCTAGCCCCGTTTCAGCCTGGTCATGGTGAACATGGTTCCCATGTCTCCGCAGGGCCTCTCTACAGCCGGTGTTTACGCCTACTCGTCTCGTATAGCCTTTAATTAATATGACGAAATTCGCGATTATTAGTCAAGTGTTTCGCACGTCCATAAACAAAGATATACCGCTTTTTACAGCCCATTGGGATGGATATCGCCATTAAAGTATCTAAAAAAACTGCAAAACATTAAAAATCTATGATATATGTAGAAATATTTTCCCCAAAAAGCCTTGACCGGTTCATCCTAATTTCGTATCTTATATATAGTACTGATGATACGCTGATTAGTTAAAGTTTATTAATGCTGACTAATCCGCTTTGCACCTAGAAAAACATCCATGCGTGCATCAGCCTGCCTCCCGGGTTTCCTCACCTCCTTTTCCCGGGGGGCTCTTTTTTTGCCCTCAAAAGGTGACTGCCACCTTTTTGGGTGTTATACTGTTCCCATGAAGTTCTTTTTACCCTTATTGTATTGCAACCTGCCGGTGTTCATCGCCGCAGCGTTACTCATTGCAATTAGCGCCGTCTGCTCGGGCTGTTACACCCTGAAGCAGGGAACAACCATGCTTGGGTACCTTGGCCGGGCCGTGCCCCTTGAAGAATTGGCCGGGGACGACAGGGTTTCGGAGGAGGATCGCGAATTTGTGCAGAGGGTGAACGATATCCGCCGTTTCGCCATGGAGGAGCTGGGCCTTAAGGAAAGCAAGAATTATACCCGCTATGTGGAACTAGATCGCAACTACCTTGCGGCGGTGGTTTCCGCTTCGCCAAATGATTCCTTCGGCCGCTACGAGTGGTGGTTTCCGGTGGTGGGCAATGTTCCTTACAAGGGTTTTTTCAATGTTGAGGACGCCCGGAAAGAGCGGGAAAAACTCGAAAAAAAAGACCTGGATGTGTGGATTCGTGGTGTGGACGCGTTCAGTACCCTGGGCTGGTTCAGGGACCCCCTCTATTCATACATGAAAAGCTATTCAGATCGGGCGCTGGCGGATATGATCATCCATGAACTCCTCCACGCTACGGTATTCATAAAAAACCAGTCCCAGTTCAACGAGCAACTCGCGGAATTCGTGGGAACCGAAGGGGGGCGGCTTTATGCGGAAAGGCTGATCGCTTCAGCGAACGGTTCCGGGAACGCCGCAGAAACCGATGGCGACGCTGGTGACGCGAGCGTCGCCCTGGCTGACAGGGCCACGTATCTTGGGTTTATACGGGATCTAATCGCGGAACTGGATATGGTTTACAAAAACGATATATTATTCAAGGAAGAAAAGTTAAGACGCAAGGAAGAAATTATCGAGGCGTCAAAGATAAGGTTTGACGCACACTACGACAGCCTCTTCAAAACCGAAAATTACAAAGGCTTCAGCCAAATGAACATAAACAACGCATACCTGGAACTCTACAGGCTCTATTATGAGGAAGACAATTACTTCAAAAACCTTTACGAGAGATCAGGGGCCAATCTCCGGGAATTTATCGCTGCGGCTAAAATCCTTGCCAACGAAAAAAAAGCCAGGACAAATCCGAGGGAGGAATTTGAGAGGGCGCTGGGAAAAAGGTGATAGCCACTTGTTTGGGGAATAAGGGACAAAGGGCTTTTATTAGTAAGCTGCGTGCGTTAACATCAAGCGCCCTTGGCTAATTACGCGCACCCTTATTCCCTTACGCCCCTGTCCCCTTATTCCCTTTTTAAGTACTCACTTACTCCCCCGTGGACAAAAAACCAAAGCTGGTTTATCATCAGAATTCACAACGTCAACATTTTTAGGAAATTTTTAATGGAACAGACTTTGTCCTATGTGATTGTAACCCCTTACACAATAGCGAAGAGCAGGACCGGCGGCGTCCTTTCCCGGTTACTGTCGTGGACAGATCTGGAACTGGTCGGGGCCCAGTTGTTCGCCCCTGATGACGCCTTTGCCTCCCAATACGCCGCCAGCCTTCGGAAGCGGGCCCCCCAAAACCAGATCATGTACCTGGCGGATTACGTGGAGCAAAACCTTGCGCCCTCCGGGGGCAGGCCGCACCGCACGCTGCTCTTGCTGTTCCGCGGCAAGGACGCCTGCGAAAAGCTCCTTAACGCCTGCGGGCACATATACACACAGCATGTCGAGGTTGACGCCCTCTCCGGCGAGACCATACGCGACACTTACGCGGATCTGATCTTTTCACGGGACAATTCCGATGAAGTAAGCTATTTTGAACCTGCGGTCCTTACCCCACGGAACCAGGAGGAGGCGGACGAAGATCTGGCGAGAATGGCAAGTTTCCTCAAGGGCAGGAAAAACATTATCCAGAATATCACTTACCATGACCCATCTAAAATTGAGGAAACCCTGGTAATCCTGAAGCCCGACAACTGGGTTCACAATTCTTCGCGGCCCGGAACCATTATCGATATGTTTTCCCGAACCGGCTTGCGTATAATAGGCATCAAGATCCATCGTTTCTCATTGGCGGAAGCCCTGGAATTCTACGGCCCGGTTGAAGCGGTGCTAAAGGAAAAACTGAGGCCGATCTTCGGCAAGCGGATGCGCGGGCTTCTGGAAAAAGAATTCAATTTCAGCCTGGACGACGAGATGGAACAGATCCTCAGCGACAGCGCCGGTATTGAATGTGCCAGGAATGAGTTTTACCAAATTCTGGGATTTATGTCAGGCAAGCGCCCCGACACCTGTACCGTGGAAGAAATTAAAACACCGGGCAATGTAAAGTGCATGATCATAATCTACGAGGGGGAAAACGCCATTCGAAAAATTCGCGATGTGCTGGGCCCGACCGACCCGCTCAAGGCGCCCGACGGCACAATACGCCGGGAATTCGGCAGCAGCGTAATGGTAAATACCGCCCATGCCTCGGATTCAGCGGAAAGTTATGAGCGGGAAAAGGAAATAGTCAAAACAGAAGAAAACCCCATGGTTTCCATAATTGACGATTATCTTACCCATAACAGGATCAGGAATAATGGCTAATACAAAGCAGACCCTGTCATACGTAATTGTTACACCCTACTCTATCGTAAAAAGCAGAACCGGCGGGGTGATATCCCGGCTGCTTTCCCGTTCGAACCTGGAACTGGCGGGAGCCCAGATAATTGCGCCTGACGAGAGCTTTGTCCAGGAATACGCGGACACCATCCGAAGGCAGTCGCCCCAGAACCTCAGCAGCGAAGCGGATCTGCTTGCCGATTACATCGAACAGAATTTTGGCCCCTCCGGGGGAAGGCGGCACCGCTCCCTGCTTCTGATTTTCCGGGGTGAAAACCCATGCGGGAAGCTTTCCGGGATTTGCGGCGGCCTTTTCCCGGAAAACAGGAATTTAGAGCTGCTTCACGGTGAGACAATCCGCGACACTTACGCGGATCTCATTCTTGATTACGACGATCCGAAAAAAGTTATTTACTTTGAACCGGCTGTCCTGACCCCCCTGCATCAGGAACTGGCCGATAACAATTTGGCCCTCTTCGCCCGTCATTTTAAAAACAGTGAAAATGTCATTTCAAATATGGCCTACCATGAATCAGCAAAGATTGAGCAAACCATGGTGATTTTAAAGCCCGACAACTGGAACTACGCCTCCAGCAAACCTGGCGCCGTCATCGACATGTTTTCCAGAACCGGGCTCAGGATCGTTGGCATCAAGATATTCCGCTTTTCCATGAACCAGGCCCTGGATTTTTACAGCCCCATGGAACCGGCCATTACGGAAAGCCTCGCCCCAATTTTTGGACGAAAGGCAAGGGAGATTCTGGAAAAGGAATTTGCCTTTTCCCTGAGCGAAGACACGGGACGCATATTGGGCGAATCTTTCGGACGAAAATACGCGAGGGAACAGTTTCTGAAAATCGTGGAGTTCATGTCGGGCCGCCGACCTAATACCTGCCCGGCCCACGAAGCGGACAAACCGGGCAATGTAAAGTGTATGATCCTTCTTTACGAGGGAGAAAACGCCATACAGAAAATTCGTGACGTACTTGGCCCCACCGATCCCCTTGAAGCGCCGGTGGGAACGGTACGCAGGGAATTCGGCAGCAGCCCAATGGTTAACACAGCCCACGCATCCGACTCGGTAGAAAACTGCGAGAGGGAAAAGGGAATCGTAAGGATAAACGAAAACTCCGTTATTACATTGATTGAGGAATACATTCTATCCTAAAACCTACTAAGCGGGCCGGGCAATGCCTAAAGCGAGAGCTACCTGTAGAACCCGGCTCACTTCGTGTATTTTGGAAAAGGATCTATTTATTACCTTAGTAGTACGCGTCCTCCGGTGGCAGGATTTCAAGAAGTTCCACGTCGAAGACGAGGACGGCATAGGGGGCTATGATTCCGCCTGCGCCGCGTTCCCCGTAGGCAAGTTCAGACGGGATAAAAAGCCGCGCCCTGCTTCCCTCCCGCATCATACGCAATCCCTCGGACCAGCCGGGGATCACCCTGTCCAGTGGTATCTCAATCGGTTCGCCATAATCATAGGTGCTGTCAAAAATATTCCCGTATATATCGGCCCCCTGGTAATTTACCAGCACCGTATCTGCAATACCCGGCATTTCCCCGCTTCCCTCCGAGATAAGCTCAAACTGGAGACCACTGGGCGTAACGATAACCCCCGGCCTCGCGCCGTTAGCCGCGAGAAAAGCCTCGCCATCACCTATGGTTCGTTCGGTGATTCTGATCTGGGCAGCCGCGAAAGCGTCATCTATCTTTTCGTACGCTTCTTCCATGGAGAACAAGGTATTCCTGTTTTCTATAACATCCCGAAAACCGCGAATAAGGGCATCGTAATTGAACTCGATCCCCGAATTCATAAGATCATCGGCAATGCCCATGCCAAACGCGTAACTCATGTCCGCCCTTGCATTGCCCCGTTCCGCTTCTTCGGCGATACCCGCGGCTGCGGCGAAAACCACGCATCCAAAAAAAACAAGAACCAGGCAAGTAATATTTTTCATTCTTTCAATATCTTACTATTGAATAAAGCTCTACCCTGAAAATCAGGGTCGCGTTAGGCGGAACGGAAGTACCCGCGCCATATTCCCCATAGGCCAGATTCGGGGGGATGACAAACCGGTAAGTGCTTCCTACGTTCATAAGCTGAAGCCCCTCGGTCCAGCCTTCAATCACCCCATAGAGGGGGAATTCAGCCGGCATACCCCGCGAATAAGAGCTGTCGAATACGGTCCCATTGATAAGGGTTCCCTCGTAGTGTACCTGCACGGTATCCGTTGGACCCGGTTTCTCGCCGCTACCCTCGACAAGTACTTCATACTGAAGCCCGCTGGGGGTTGTAACAACATTTTCCCGTCTCCCGTTCTCAGCCATATAAGCTTCCCCTTCAGCGCGATTCTTCTCCCCCTCAACCAACATTTGCCCATCGCTTTCACTCTGAAGCCATATAAAGAGGTTATTGATAAGCTCTATCGCTTTATCCTGCGTAATGCGGGTTTCCCTCGCCTCATTATAGTCCCTGAAACCTTCTTTGAAAGCATCGTAGTCAAAAATCACTTCCGGAAGCCCCAATTGACTGGCCACTAACATCCCAAAGGCGTAACTGGTATCCTTGTCCACGGTACTCGACGCTGAATTATTGTTGCACGCCAGAAAAAAGACCAAACAAAAGCAAGGAAGCAAACACGCCAAAACAGAAATTTTCTTCATATACCCGCACCCATGATTAGAATACCGGGAATCAAAGCCCGGCAGCCCGAAGGCTGTTTCCATCATAATCATTAATCGGAAGGGACGCAAGATACAAAATAGAGATCGGGGATTAGGGAATGGGTTCTCGTAAGTAATCTGCACGTGAATGTATCACGCGCCCCATTCTTACAAAACCACCCTGGTCCCTGACCTCTAACCCCTATTCCCCATTAATACCTTATCCGCCAGTTTTTTCGCCTCTCCCCCGCCGATAAGCTCTCCTATGATAGCTGCCGCGAATTCGCCCGCCGTGCCGGCGCCCCGGCTTGTAATAAAATTGCCGTCAATGACCACCCTGTCTTCTTTCAACTCGGCCCCCGTTAAAAGCGAAGCGTTTTTTTCCTCACCGGGATAGCAGGTAAATTTTTTCCCTGCCAAAAGACCAAGCGGCGACAAAACACGCGCCGGGGAAGCGCAAATTGCCGCGATCATTTTGCCCGCCTCAGCCATGCCCAATAAAAAATCACCGACCTGTTTTGACGCAGCCAGGTTGTCGGCGCCGGGGAGTCCCCCAGGAACAACGACACCGTCCCAGAGGGACGGTTTGAGCCTCCCCTCCCCCGCGAGATTGTCCAAAGCTGCCTCGGCGACAACACGAATCCCGTGCGACCCCCTCACGGTCAGCTCCTTGCCCAAAGCGGCGACGGTAACCTCAATTCCGGCCCGGCGCAGGTAATCAATTGGCGTGACCGCTTCCACTTCCTCAAACCCTTCAGCTAAAAAAACCAGAACCTTTTTCGACATATTTACCCTCCGAGAAAATATAGCACAAGTAGCTTGTAATATGAAAGCCTGAATAATGCTGGCAAATGGGTGGGTAGGCGCCGCTGAGAAACCCTCTTTGGGTTCTCCGGCAAAGGAGACCTGTGGGATATGCAGCCCTAAGGGCTGCCATGCAGTGAGAAATGATCCGACCACATAATTTTCTGAAAAATCTATAGGTATAATCGAAACTTGTAAAAATTATGTGGTCGGAGGGCTCCGGCGCCGGGTTTCCCAAATGGTTTCGAGGCGGCACCTATCCACCCATTAGTCGTGTATTATTCGGCACTTCAGATAAACTACAGGTTCTTGTGATATATTATCGACATCATGGATATACACATTCTGGTTGCCGAGGATGAGGAGCACATCGGGAACGCGATAAGGGCTTTCCTTCTGGACGCCGGTTACCATGTGGAACTCTGCGTTGACGGGCAGGCCGCCTGCGAACGGCTTTACGACAGGAAGTTCCATTTGGCTATACTTGATATTATGTTGCCGGGCATGGACGGCCAGGAGATTTTAAAAGAGTTCAGGAAGGTAAGCGACGTGCCGGTAATGGTCATCACCGCGCTTCCCGGTGACGGCAACCAGCTCCGGGCCTTTGACAACCTGGCCGATGATTTTGTGGCAAAGCCTTTTTCCATGCAGGTCATGCTGAAACGGGTCGAGGCCCTCTTGAGGCGCAGCGGCGCACTTCAGAAGGAAATCCGGCTCGGCGGCCTCCGTCTGAACCGCGAGACATTCAAGGCCTATTGGGACAGCCAGGAATTGCCCCTAACCCTGCGTGAGTTTGAAATCATCTGTCTCCTTGCGAATAACGAAGACAGGGTGGTGTCGCACGAAACCTTGCTCACAAAAATCTGGGGCTATGATTACTATTCCAGCGAGGGTACGCTTCATACCCATATCAAGAATCTCCGCGCAAAATTGCCGGAGAATATTATCAAAACCGTCAGGGGCATCGGGTATTCCCTTGATATAATTAAAGATGAAAAGAGGACGCAAAAATGAAAGTAACGGTATTCACGAAAGTATTCGCCTACACCATGCTTTTGGTTTTGGCGATAAGCCTCGCGGCGGTGTTTCTCTTTAGCCGGGAGTTTCTTTCCTTTTACCGCGCCGACCAGCAGCGCCGCCTAAGCGCTTCCTTTGAGCCGATAATTTCCGCTATAGAGGACAGGGAACCAAGCGCCGAGGAGATAATCAAATTGGCCAGTGAATTTGCGAGTAAAAACGAGTCATTCAGATTTCAGATTAAAAAGCAGGAAGGGGATGTTCTCTTTGACGTGGGCAACGCGGATTATTTATTGGATAAAGATAATCCCAGCCTGGTTCTGATGCTTTCAAGGTCGGTTTCGATCCTGGTCGACACTAAGGCTGGATCCGCCGAAAACATCAGTACTTATACGGTCACAGCCGCCGAGAACCCCAACGTTTTTATAGGCGAAACTGCGGGCCGGCTTTCGGGCGCGACCGTAAATCAGGGCCAACTCACGGCGAATGGATATATCTTTACCGGCTTCAGTCCTGATTCGGACACCATTGATATCGCCGGCCTCGTGCGGGGCTTTCTTCTGGCCCTGGTTCTGATGCTGGCGATTGCGGTCCTCGGGGCAATGCTCTTCGCGAAAAAAGTAACCAAACCCCTGGAAGACGAAATTATCCGCGAACGCGCCATGGAGGAGAACCAGCGGCTCTTCTTTTCCGCGGCGTCCCACGAACTCAAAACCCCCATCGCCGCCGCCAGGGCGCTCGTGGAGGGGATGATTGCCGGTGTGGGCGATTATGGGGACACGCGTAAATACCTGCGGGAATGCCTTAAAACGCTGGACTCACAGGCCCGCCTGGTTTCCGATATCCTCGAAATTGTGAAGCTGTCCGACAAAGAGAGCGAAATCGAGGAAGCTGTCATCGCAATGGATCTCTCGGAATTGAACAACACGGTACTCGGCGAGTACCGGCCCCTCGCGGAATTGCGGGGCCTTTTGATTCAGGGCGAATTCCCCCGCGTTTCCGTCATTGCCGACCGCGCCCTTTTGCAGCGGGTTTTCTCCAACGTGATGGCCAACGCCGTACAGTACACCCCTGAAGGCGGCGCCATCAGAATTGCGTCTAACGAAGGCTCATCCGAAGGGAAAAGCCTTTGCGTCAGCATCCTGAACACCGGCACGCACATAAACGAGGAAGTCGTCTCGCGGCTCTTTGAGCCCTTTTACCGCCTGGACACGGCGCGGACAAGGCACGACACCCAAAGCGGCATGGGGCTCGCCATCGTGAAGAAAGCCCTGGACAGGATGAAATTCCCCTTCGGCCTTGAAAATACCCAGGAAGGCGTGCTTTTTTGGGTGGAGCTGACTTGGAAGTAATTTTACCACGGAGGGATTCAAGGAGGACACGGAGAGGATTGAAAAAAGGTGACAGTCACTATATTATTATTACATGGATACTGTTGTATATATTAATTCCCTAATCCAACCAAAAGGCGGCACCGGTTTCGTACCAATTTTTATGGTAGGTTTGATATTGGTTATGGTAATTCCATTATTATTTTTGACATTTGGTATTATGAGTTCAATGAAAAACACGACATTGACTTTAACAGAAAAGGAATTAATAATCAAAGCAGCATTTTATGGGAGAAAAATCCCTTTGGATAACATTATAATTAATGGAATAAGAGAGATAAGCCTGGATGAAAACACGGACTATAATTTGTCAAGGAGGATCAATGGAACAGCATTGCCGCAATTTAAATCCGGTTGGTTCAGGTTAAAAAACCATGAAAAGGCGTTGGTATTCATAACCGATAAAAACAGTGTTGTATTAATTCCAACAAAAGACTATTTATTACTGTTCAGCATGGACAACATTGATGGATTTATAAATAAAATAAAAGCACTGAAATTGCAGAATTAATCAAGAAGAGTTCTCGCCAGGGCGCGGAGTCGCCAGGAACGCGAAGGGTAGCGCATAATTTGAATGCCGCATGTCTTACTCTCTCTTCCCCAGTCCCCAGTCCCTGATCCCTTGTCCCTATTAAGCCATCTTCAGGAAAACTTCAGGTTAAATCCAGCCCAGGTACAGATTCAGAAGATAACGTCTAACCATAATAATTTTTCATATAATTACCTGGAGGTTGTTAATGAAACGATTTTATGGTGTTTGTTTTATTCTGGCCGTGGCGTTGATCGTTACAGGCTGCGGTGCAGGCAGCGAAACCGGTAAAACCGCCGCAGCAGTAATGGAATCTGATTTTTTCACCCGGAAGATCGAAGGGGAGATCACGATCTCCGCTTATGATTCAATGCCTTACAGGGATTTTCTTGTTCAGGCGGGCCTTGCTTTCGAGGCCATGTATCCGGGTACAAAAGTAAACGTGGAAACCTTTTCCGCCATGCCCGAGGTCAGAAGCTCGAATCAGGGGAACATTAGTATATCACTCAGCGAGCGCCAGGACGGTCCCCAGGGGAAAAACGATTATTTAAACCGGATCAACACAAACATAATGAGCGGCGAAGGCGCGGATATTTACGCAATGGACGTGATTCCCCTTCACAAGTTTGTCGAAAGCGGAACCCTGGAAAACCTTGAGCCTTACATGAATGGCGACCCGGAGTTTAACAAGGCCGACTACAGGCAGAACATCCTCGACGCCCTGCGTTACCGGGGCGGAACCTGGTTTCTGCCCATGGATTATTCGTTCAGCTATTACGCATATGACACAACACTGGTTCCGGCTCAAATAGCCGCAGACTTCGGCGTTGAAAAGGCATGGAACGCGGAGGAACTTCTCGCCCTTGGGATTCCCCTGTACGACGGCTCTTACAAGCTCTTCAACGCGATGGATTTTGTTATGGGACCGGGGGGTATGTTTTACCAGCTCCTCTCCGAAAATATGGCGCATTACGTTAACCTGGAAACGGGCAGGCCCAATTTTACGGACGGCATCTTTGCCTCTCTTCTCGCCTCTGTAAGCGATTATGGACGGCAGGGGTACATCCCGAGGGGAGTAACCGGCAGCCAGGACGCGGAGCAACTCATGCGGCAGGTGATGAGCGATCCCACGGACAGGTTCTTTTTCAAACTGAACGGCCTCGTTTATTTGATAAGCCAGTTCGGCCGCGATGCCGGCATAAGGTTGGGGATGATGACCGGCGGAACCGCGCGGTCCATTGAAAGCGACGACGATATCGCCGGCATACAGGCCAATACCGACGGTTCCGTGCCGTTCAGGTACAACATGGCTTTCGGGATTAATTCCCGGTCCAAAAACAGGGAAACCGCCTGGGCCTTTATGAAATTCCTCCTCTCAAAGGAAATGCAGCTTTCAACCAACCTCTATTATCTTTCGCTTAACAACGAAGCAAGGGAAGAGAAGGCTGAACTTGTATTCTCCCAAAGCAACCCTTCACGCACATTAAATGAGCAGCAGAGGCGGGCCATTGAGGCGTACAAGGCCGCAGTGGAAAGGCTCTCGGACAGCATCAACTGTTATGTGATACAGGATCCGGGCATCAACGACATGATCGTTGCGGAAGCGCAGTATTTCTTCAGCGGTTCCCGAAACGCTGACGAGGTGGCGAGGATCGTGCAGAACAAGGCCGATCTCTACCTCAGCGAATAAGGGCAAAGGCCATGAGAGTGTTAAAAGGAAAGGGCGAAGCCTTTTTCGATCAGGGCTTCTTCTTTGTGTTGCCGGGGCTTTTGGGTTTCTGCGTTTTCTTCATCTTTCCCTTTTTCATCTCACTGGCCTACGCTTTTCTGGACAGGCCAATCGGCGGCGCCTTTGTAGGGTTTTCCAATTTCGCGTCGCTCTTTCAGAACCGGGCATACCTGCGCGGACTTTTTAACACACTCCGCTTCATCGGCATCTCAACGCCCCTCAATCTGGCCATTCCGTTAGGCGTCGCCATGCTGGTGAGCAGGATCGTCAAAGGCCGGGAATGGTTCTCCCTTATCTTCCTTATCCCCCTGGTGATCCCGTCAGGGTCGATGGTTTTTTTTTGGAAGACGCTTTTCTCTTACGACGGCGCCCTGAACGGCTTCCTCGCCGGTTTGGGCGTCGCCAAGGTCAACTGGCTCGACTCATTTCTCGCACTGCCCGTGATGATCTTCATTTTTCTATGGAAGAACTGCGGCTACAACATGATACTCTTCCTCGCTGGCCTCGGAAACATCCCAAAGGATTATTACGAGGCGGCATGGATGGACAACGCGTCGCCGCTGCAAACTTTCCTGCACGTCACCGTCCCCTGCCTGCTCCCGACGTCGATACTGGCGCTCATCATGTCGATTATCAATTCCTTCAAGATCTTCCGTGAGATCTATCTCATAACCGGTAGTTACCCCCAGGAGGGCATCTACACCCTGCAGCACTTCATGAACAACATGTTCGCTTCCCTGAATTACCCCCGGTTGACTTCGGCCACCGCCGTGCTGGTACTGATCATCGCGTTCTTCACCCAGTTCCTCCTGCGCCTTGAACGGAAGGTCGCGTTATGAGAAATCCTGCAACACAAGGCAATCCCCGCCTGGTTGAGGCATTCCTCATCCTCCTGGGATTAATCTTCCTCTTCCCGCTGGTCGTGACCGTCTGTGGCTCTTTCATGACAGAGCGGGCCATTCTGACAGACTACTCTTCAGGCGTAACAACCTTTGACCTTGTTGCGGGACTCACGGAGAAATTCAAGCGCCTAACGCTAATCCCGAATCCCGTGAGCCTTGTGCAATACGCCGGTGTTCTCATCAACCAGCCTTCGTTCCTCATTCTGCTTTTCAATTCCATGAAGATTACGCTTCCGGTTACAGTCGGCGCGTTAGGCGTAGGCATACTGACAGCTTACGGCTTTACAATCTGGAGGTGGAAGTACAAGGAGTGCGTCTTCCTGGTATTTATCATGGTAATGCTCATGCCCCTTCAGGCAGTGCTTGTGCCGAATTACATCATTGCCGCGCTTTTCGGAATTCAAAAGAGTTACCTTGCCATCATCCTGCCCGGGATTTTTTCGCCTTTCGCCGTCTTCCTGGCGCGTCAGAGCATGAAGGCTGTCCCCACAGCCTATTTTGAAGCAGCGAAGATTGACGGCGCAGGCAACTGGTACACCCTTTTCCACATCATGATTCCCCAGCTCAAGTCCACGGTTTCCGCGCTTTGTATGCTCACCTTCATCGAGTACTGGAACCTGGTGGAACAGGCGGTGATTTTCATCGACGATTACCGCCTGGAGCCGCTGTCAATATACCTCTCACGCCTTGCTGACGGCAGGACTGCGTTGATCTTCGCGGCCTCCTGCGTATACATGTTCCTGCCCCTGTGGTTTCTTCTCTCCGGGCAGGCCGATCTGGAGAAGGGCATCGAGCTTTCCGGTGTTAAATAAAGGAGCTGTTATATGAAATTAAATAAAAAAACAATCGGGGCCATCATATTTAGCGTCCTGGTATTGATGCTTTTCTTTTCCAAAACCATCTACACCTACAATATGCCCGAAGTGACCGGCACAAGGCCGGTAAGGGGCTCCCTCTCCAAAATCGAAATCAGTTCCGGGATTGCGTCCTGGGCGGAGACTGAGACGATCTACGCCGCCACTGCCGGGGCTGTGGGCAGGGTCTTTGTGAGAGAAGGGGATCATGTCGAAGAGGGCGACATTCTTTTCGAGATGGACTTTGACATGGCGGCGGCCCAGCGGCGTTATGCGGAAATCGGGAACAACATGGAAAAACTCGAGGCTGAAATACAGGGGCTGTGGTCAAGGCTGAACATCATTCAAGAGGCTTTGGTAAAAGATTATTTTGCGTCCCCGGAAAATCATGATTTTCTGCCTGTAGATTATCCTGTGCCCACGGAGGGTCCCGGCGCGGAGACGCCACGCTCCCTGTCAGGGCAGGCCGGGCTAATCGCAATCGAACTGGAGCGGGCCGCCCTGAACTTGCGAAACACACGGCATTTTTATGACATGAGGTTCCAAAGCAGGAGCGAACTGGCCGACGCGGAGAACAACCTCAAGGCCCTGCTCTATAAATTCCAGGCCGAGGCCGAGGAACTGGAGCGCACGCTGGGCTTCAAACGCATCGACCTGGAAAACCTAAGGCTGTCCCATGAAACCGCCGCCGAGACACTCCGCAATTACAGGAATTACGGGGTGATCAAGGCCCCGGCGGCAGGGACCGTGGCTGACCTGGCTGCCGAAAGGGGCAGGTTTTTTCAGGAAAATGCTTTTCTCGTTTCAATCGGCGTTGGCCGCGAGTTTATCGTGGAATGCACAATTTCGCTGGAAAATAACTTTGTGAGCCCGGGCGACACTTGCGAACTCAGCAACGCAAGCCATGTCTTAAGGGGCGTGGTATGGCGGGTACGGCCGACAGCCCATGGAAAAACGGTATCCATTTCCGTCA
>JGI24698J34947_10001076_pt1 | contig 14054 bp, 8 predicted proteins | sample TergutMp193P3_FD_34947 | JGI IMG/M metagenome (IMG submission 34947) | reverse complement strand
GTCTGAACTTGACAATATGACCGGCAGGGTGCAGGAGAACATGAACCGCGTCCGGGATGAGTCCGCCTTTGTTGAGGAAGCGGGAAAGCGGATAAGCGAGGTCAAAGGCCGGCTTGTGGATCTTGAGAAAGGGCTTGGAAGCATTGAAAGCAGGTTTGAGCGGGAGAACGCGGCTTCCCTTGAGAAAACTGCCGACGAGGTGATTGCCGAAGTCAAATCCATCGTTTCGGATTTGAATGCCACCGCCGAAACCATTGAGCGGAAGGTGGAGGATCACCGGGAAGCGGTAAACAAGCTCGAAGAAACCAGGGCCGCGAACATGGCGAGGGACACGGACTATATAAACAAGATACTTGCAAAGGCTGTTGAGCAGGCCGGCAAGAGGGCGGACAAAATGGAAGAAGCCGCCCTCGTCAGCCTTAAGGAACAGGCTGACGAGCGGGTCTTGAAAATAAAAACCGCCGAAGAAGAAAAATTAAGGAATTTCCACGAAAGCGCAAAGACAAGGGTGGCGGAAGTACAGGCCCTGTTTAAAAATTTCCGGGATGAATGGCGCACCGAAAGGGGCGACTGGGAAGCAAAGGACAAGGCCATTCGGGATGAACGCAAAAAGGACATGCTGGAGCTAAACACCCTTTTGGACGATTCCAAAAAACGGATCGATGATTTCTCAACCGCTACCGACAAACGTATAGAAGATTTCTCCGCCGCCACTGACAGTATTATTTCCTCACAGGAAACCGCACTCATTAAAGCAGCCGAGGAGATGAAACAGAAAGCCCTGGAAACCACGGAGGCGAATCTGGAAGAATACCGCCTGGCCCAGAACGAAGAGATCAAGCGCCTCCAGGCCGCGGCGGATGATTCCAGAAAACTGGACGCCGAAATCCGCCGGTATATGCAGGAAGTGGTTGAGCGCGTACAGGAAGATTTCTCCGGCCGGGAAGCACAGCTCGTCAAGGCAATCGGGGAAATGGAAGAGAAAGCGGTGGAATCCACGACGGCGAAACTTGCAGAATACCGCCGTGTTCAGGATGAGGAAATCAAGGGCCTCCAGGCCCTTGCGGATGAGTCCAGGAAGCTGGACGCGGAGCTCCGCCAGAACTTGCAGGCGGTGGACACAGAACTCCGCCAGAACTTGCAGACGGCGGACACCGGGCTCCGGCAAGACATGGAGACTGTGATTGAACGCGTCCGTAAAGATTTTTCGGGTACGGAAGATCAGCTCATCAAGGCAATTGTGGAAATGAAAGAGAAGGCCCTGGAAACCACGGAGGCAAATCTGGAAGAATACCGTCGCGTTCAGGACGAGGAAATCAAACGCCTCCAGGCCCTCGCCGATGATTCCAGAAAACTGGACGCGGAGCTCCGCCAAAGCATGCGTACGGTGGACGCCGAACTGCGTCGGAGCATGCAGGCAGTGGACGCGGAGCTACGTCAAAGTATGGAGACGGTGGACGCCGATCTCCGCCAAAGCATGGAGACGGTGGATACAGAGCTGCACGAAGGCATGCAGAAAGTTATTGAGCGCGTCCGGGAAGATTTTACAGGCCGGGAAGGGCAACTCATCAAAGAAATCGGGGAAATGAAAGAGAAAGCCCTGGAAACCACTGAGGCAAGGCTGGAGGAATACCGCCGTGTCCAGGACGAGGAAATCAAGCGTATTGAAGCCCTCGCCGATGATTCAAGAAAATTGGACGCTGAACTGCGTCGAAGCATGCAGGCAGTGGACGCTGAACTCCGTCAAAGCATGGAGACGGTGGATACAGAGCTACACGAAAATATGCGGAAAGTGGACGCCGATTTGCGCCAAAACATGAAGACGGTAGATTCCGGGCTCCGCCAGAATATAGAGGCAATAGATACCGAACACCGGCAAAACTTGCAGGCGGTGGACACCGGGCTCCGGCAAGACATGGATACGGTGATTGAACGCGTCCGTAAAGATTTCTCAAGCCAGGAAGAGCAGCTCATCAAGGCAATCGGGGAAATGAAAGAGAAAGCCCTGGAAACCACGGAGGCGAAGCTGGAAGATTACCGCCGGGCCCAGAACGAGGAGGTCAAGCGCCTCCAGGCTCTCGCCGATGATTCGAGAAAACTGGACGCCGAGCTTCGTCAAAACATGGAAACGGTGATTGAGCGTGTCCGGGAAGATTTCTCAAGCAGGGAAGGGCAGCTTGTTAAAGCAATCGGGGAAATGAAAGAGAAGGCCCTGGAAACCACCGAGGCAAAGCTGGAAGAATACCGTCGCATTCAGAATGAGGAAATCAAACGTCTTGAAGCCCTCGCTGATGATTACGGGAAGCTGGACGCAGAATTGCGCCGAAGCATGCAGGCAGTAGACGCCGATCTGCGCCAAAACATGGAAATTGTAGACACCGAACTCCGCCAAAGCATGCAGAAAGTGGACACCGAACTCCGCCAAAGCATGGAAACAGCGGATACAGATCTCCATCAAAGTATGCGAAAAATAGACGCTGAACTTCGTCAAAGCATGGAAACGGTGAATGCGGAGTTGCGTCAAGACATGGAGACGGTGAACGCGGAGTTGCGTCAAAACATGGAGACGGTGGATACCGATCTCCGCCAAAGTATGCGGAAAGTAGACGCCGAACTTCGTCAAAGCATGGAAACGGTGAACGCGGAGTTGCGTCAAGACATGGAAACGGTAAATGCGGAGTTGCGTCAAAACATGGAGACGGTGGATACCGATCTCCGCCAAAGTATGCGGAAAGTGGATGCCGATCTCCGTCAAAACATGGAGACGGTGAACGCAGAGCTCCATCAGAATATAGAAACAGTAGACACCGGGCTCCGCCAAAATATAAAGGCATTAGATGCCGAACACCGGCAAAACATGGAGACAGTAGATGCCGGGCTCCGCCAGAATATTGAATCGGTGATTAAGCGTGTCCAGGAAAATTTCTCGGACAGGGAAGGGCAGCTTGTCAAAGCAATCGGGGAAATGAAAGAGAAGGCGTTGGAAACCACGGAGGCAAAGCTGGAAGATTACCGCCTGGCCCAAAATGAGGAGATCAAGCGCCTTCATGCCCTCGCCGATGATTCGAGAAAACTGGACGCGGAACTCCGCCAAAACATGGAGACGGTGATTGAGCGTGTCAGGGAAGATTTCTCGGACAGGGAAGGGCAGCTCATCAAAGAAATCGGGGAAATGAAAGAAAAAACCCTTGAAACCATCGAAGCGAAGCTGGAAGAATACCGCCGCGTCCAGAATGAGGAAATCAAACGCCTCCAGGCCCTTTCCGATGATTACAGGAAGCTGGACGCCGAGCTGCGCCGAAGCATGCAGGCAGTGGACGCCGAGCTGCGCCAAAATATGGAGACGGTAAATACCGATCTCCGGCAAAGTATGCAGACGGTGGACACCGAGCTGCGCCAAAACATGGGGACAGTGGACGCCGAGCTGCGTCAAAATATGGAGACGGTAAATACCGATCTCCGCCAAAGTATGCAGACAGTAGACGCCGCTCTCCGTCAAAACATAGAGGCGGTGAACGTAGAGCTCCGCCAGAACATAGAGACGGTAGACAACGAACTCCGTCAGAACTTAGAGACAGTAGACACCGAGCTCCGTCAGAACATAGAAACGGTAGACACCGGACTCCGCCAGAATATAAAGACAGTAGATGCCGAACACCGGCAGAACTTGCAGACAATGAACGCCGGGCTCCGGCAAAACATGGAGACGGTGGATGCCGAACTTCGGCAAAACATGGAGACCGTGGACGCCGCACTCCGCCAGAATATGCAGGGAGTTTTTGAGCGTGTCCAGGAAGATTTCTCAAGCCGGGAAGAGCAGCTTGTCAAGGCAATCGGGGAAATGAGAGATAAAGCCCTGGAAACCACGGAGGCAAAGCTGGAAGAATACCGCCGCGTTCAGAATGAGGAGATCAAGCGCCTCCAGACTCTTTCCGATGATTACACGAAACTGGACAGCGAACTGCGCCGAAGCATGCAGGCGGTGAACACCGAGCTGCGCCAAAACATGGAGACAGTGGATACCGATCTCCGGCAAAGCATGCAGGCAGTGGACGCCGAGCTGCGGCAAAACATGGAGACGGTGGATACCGAGCTCCACCAAAATATGCAGGTAGTAGACGCCAGGCTCCGGCAAAATATGGAGACATTGGATACCGAGCTACGCCAGAGCATAGAAACGGTGGACGCCGGGTTCCGCAAAAATATTCAGGCAATGGATACCGAACACCGCCAGAATTTGCAGGCAGTGGACGCCGGTCTCCGGCAAAACATAGAAACAGTGAACGCCGGTCTTCGGCAAACCATGGAAACATTGGATGCCGAACTCCGCGATAATATGCAGGACGTTATTGACATCGCCCGGGAAAATTTCACAGGCCGGGAAGCGCAGCTCATCAAAGAAATCGGGGAAATGAAAGATAAAACCCTGGAAACAGTGGAGGCGAAACTGGAAGAATTCCGCCGCGATCAGAATGAGGAGCTCAAGCGCCTCCAGGCTCTTACCGACGATTACGGGAAACTGGACGCCGAACTGCGCCGAAGCATGGATGCTGTGGATGCCGATCTCCGCCAAAAAATGGATGCTGTGGACGCCGAACTGCGCCGAAGCATGGATGCTGTAGACGCCGAGCTGCGCCGAAGCATGGAGACGGTTGATATCGAACTCCACCAAAGTATGCAGGTAGTGGATACCAAACACCGGCAAAATATTGAGACGGTGGGTACAGGGCTCCGCCAGAATATTCTGGAATTGGACGCGGAATTTCATCAAAATATACAAAAAGTGGATGCGGAACTCCATCAGAGCATACAGAAAGTGGATGCCGAACACCGCCAAAACATACAGGAAACTGATGGCGAACTCCGCAGGGATATGCTGGAATTGATTGAACGTGTGCGGGAAGATCTCGCCGGGTACGAGAAGGAGTCCGCGGGCTTACGGGAGAAGGAAGCGGTAAAATTCTCATCCGCCATTGGGGCCATCAACAAGGAAGTAACCGGCGTGGAGAAACGCCTTGAAGAGCTCGTGTCCCGCACGGATGAGATAGTTACCTCCGAGGAAGCGCTGCTCCTTAAGGCAGTCGAGGATATGAAACGGAAAGCCCTGGAAATCAGCGGGGAGAAACTGGAAGAATACCGCCGTGTCCAGGAAGCCGAATTCCGCCGCCTTGAAACTCTCGCCGACGATTCAAGGAACCTTGACACGGAGCTTCGCAGGAATATGCAGGAAGTGGTTGAACGCATCCGCAGTGATTTTTCCCAGTTTGAGAAGGACTCATCTGAAAGGCAGAGAAACGAGACTGAAAAATTCAGCTCATTTGCTACCGATTTCAGGAATGAATTCTCCGAGCTGGAAAATGAACTCGCCGCCCTTAAGGCAAAAGCCTATGAGGGCGCCATTGGAAAGATCAAAGACCTCGAGGAAGAAATAACCACCGACCTTGACAAACGCGCAGGCGTCATTAATCAACAACTGCTGGCATGGCAGGGAAGTTTTAACAACCGTCTCGCGCAAATCGGCGAGGAAGCCGAAACCCAGCGTGTTGAGCTGGAGCATGGTTTTTCGGACGAGATGCGGGATAAGCTTTCCGCGCAGAACTCGCGCCTTGTGTCGGAACTTGAGCGCCTGAGGTCCGAGACCGACGCCTTTGAGGACGGGATTCGCGCCGAGATAAAAGCCGCCGATGAAGAGGTCCAGTCCTATAAAGAGCTGCTTGACAGCAGCCTTGGGGAGGCGAGGCAGGAGGCCGAGATTTCCATCAAAGCGGAGATCTCAAAACAGTCGCTTGCGACCTCGGAGGCCCTCAAGCAGTATCAGCGGGATGTGGAAGGGAGATTCCGCGAAATGCACGGTTTTGTCGAGGCCCGGAACAATGAGCTATCCGCCCTGCTTGACACTTCCCGTACGGAACTTGAGGAATCGGGCGTTGCGCTTACGGTAAAACTCCGTGAACTTGACGATACTGTGGAGGAAGCGCGGCGGCGGGTCAGGGAGCTGTCGCTTGAAACCGACAACCGGATTGGGACGGTGCGTTCTTCGGTGGAAGACGCGGAACGGCACATCAGGGAGGCGGTGGATCAGACCAAGCTCATCGACAAGGCGGACGAACTCCGCCTGAGCATGGAACGGCGCATCGAGGACCTTCGCGGCGATATCGACCGCCTCGATCAACGCAGGGCGGAAGCGGTGCAGCTTGAAAATGACTTCGTCAAGATCAAACGCCTCGAGGACGATGTCAACGCGAAGATGACGAGGTTCCTCTCCGAGAAGCGCAGGATTGAGACGATGGAGGGCGACTTCAACCGCCTCCTCCAGATATCCAAAGCCGTGGAAGAAAAACTCTCTTCGCTTACCGAGTCGAATGATGCCCTCCAGGCAATGCAATTGCAGATTCGCAAGCTTGAAGAGTCCCTGGGACACACCGAGGAAAAGTACCAGCGCATCGAAAAGAAAAGCCAGATCCTGGACAATACCAACGACGGTATAGACAGGAATTTTAAGTTCCTGCAAGACTCGGAAAAAGTGTCCGTGAAAATCGGCGATGAATTGCAGAGCTACACTGAGGAGCTGGAAGCAATGAAAGCTTCCATCGAGAAGCTGGCAATGGAAAGTGAAAGGGCAAGGGAAGCAATTGACAAGATCGAAGTGCTGGATGATCTGCTTGAGGATATTAACGCGAAGATCGAGTCCATGCGGAGGGCGCAGGTGTGGGTTGCCGGAATTGAGACAAGGCTTGAGGAACTTAACAAACAGGCCCAGACCCAGGTGAGGGCCATTGACTCAATAGCGAAGGGGAAGGGATCAGGCGCCGCTGTCAATGTGGACGACGGCGCGGTGACTCTGCAAAAAAAAGAAGATATTATCGCCCTTGTTCGCCAGGGCTGGCCGGATGATAAAATAGCCAAGGCCATGAAGGTATCCATTGGCGTGGTGCAGCTCATCCGTGAACTTGGCCCCGATAATTAAGGGAGGTTATTATGGAAAAACTTTACCATGTCGATTTTGACGACAGCCATGGCGCGTTATACGCCATCCTCCCCGGCGATCCGGGGCGCGTTGAGAAAATCGCCTCGTTTCTGGAGAACCCGCGCTTTTTCCACCAGAACCGCGAATACACGGCGTGGCTCGGCGAACTCGCGGGAAAGACGGTGATGGTTATGTCAACCGGCATGGGCGGCCCTTCCACGGCAATCGCCGTGGAGGAACTCTACCAAACCGGCGTGAGGAACTTCGTCAGGATCGGCACCTGCGGCGGCATGGCGCTGCCTGTTTTGGGCGGCGACATCGTTATCGCCACGGCGGCGATTCGCATGGAAGGCACCACGAAGGAGTACGTCCCGGTTGAGTTCCCCGCCGTGGCGAACCTCGACGTTACCAACGCCCTCGTCGAAGCTGCCAAGAAGCTCGACGTTAGTTGGCACGCGGGGATTGTCCAGTGCAAGGATTCGTTCTACGGCCAGCATGATCCCGGCCGCATGCCCGCCGGTTACGAACTCACAGAAAAGTGGAACGCCTGGATAAAGGCGGGCTGCCTCGCCTCGGAAATGGAAAGCGCGACCCTCTTCATCGTGAGCCAGATCCTCGGCGCGCGTTCCGGCTGCGTGCTCAACGTGGTCTGGAACCAGGAACGCGAGGCCAAAGGCCTTGACAATCCCAACTCCCACGACACCACCCTCGCGATAAAGACGGCGGTGGAAGCGGTGAGGATTTTGATTGAAGAAGGGTGAACCTTCATCTGCTCCTCTCCACGCCCACACGTTGGCAATGCTTGCCGATAATGCAGCGCGAACAGTACGGGCTCACAGGGCGGCAGACCTTCTGTCCGTAGAGTACCAGGAGGCCGTTGATCTGTTTCCAGTATTTTTTCGGAAGTTTTTCGCGTAACGCTTCTTCGGTTTTCTCAGGCGTCGTTGTGGCAATCCAGCCCGCCCTGTTGCATATCCTGTTTACATGAACGTCCACGCAAATGCCGTACATATCGAAAGCCTCGGTGAGGACGAGGTTCGCCGTCTTTCGCCCAACGCCCGGAAGGCCGAGGAGGGCGTCCATGTCCGCCGGCACCTCGCCGTCGTATTTTTCCAACAGGACGCCGGAGATCTTCGCGAGGTTGGCGGCTTTGGTGTGGTAAAAACCGGCGGGGTAGGCGAGGCGGGCAATTTCCTCCACGCCCAGCGCAAGCATTTCCGCCGGGCCCGGTGCCTTCTCAAGCAGCCGCCGGGAAGCGACGCGGGTCACCTCGTCCTTTGTTCTGAGGCTCAGGATGGTGGACACGAGAACCGCCCATGGCTTTGCCGCCGTCGACTTTGCCGACAACGGCGCTTCATCGTATTCCGCCGCAAGCGCCGTTACCGCGGTGTCTTCCATCGCCGAGTCTGCAAGGAAATTCTTGCGCCACTTCTCAAGGCTCTTAAAGATAGCGGTCCAGTCAGGCATGGGTTGATGGTATCAGGTTATTGTATTTTTTACCACGGAGGAACTATACAAAATGCCTGATATAATCAATAATAACCTATGAAGAAACCACTTTATAAAACTTGTTCCATCATCCTCCTGCTAATCCTGTTATGCGTAACACAGGCATCTGGTCAAGAAACTTCTTATCTCTATAAAGCGGTTGTGAAAACAACGGTGGCGGGAGTTTATCAAGTAGCGAACTGGAGGACACCCCTGCTGACGCAGGCGTTGCTCAACGAAGAAATAGAAGTGCTGAGTACAAGCGGCGTTTTTGTTTTCGCGCGGGTTCCTGACGGGTATTCGGGATATATCAGGCAAATAGATATAACGGATGATCTGTCCAGCATTAATGCCGCTGGCGACAAAGTCATAGTAAAGTCTGCTTATGCCGCGGTGTCGGATTCATTCGGGGGAGAGATAATTAAAGCCCCCATGTCCAGCGTCTTTTATGGCAGACTCGACGGAAATAAATACGTAATCACCCTGCCGCAAAATGTCATCGGCTATATAAACGCGGAGGACGTTTTATTTTTACAGAGGAACGAAAGGATTCCGTTGGGAGACGGTAAAAAGTTCGCCGACTACGCGATGCTGCTCATGGGTGTAAATTACCTTTGGGGCGGCTGTTCGATCAATGGGATTGATTGTTCAGGTTTGACGTATATCGCGGCGAAATTGAACGGCTTGACGATTCCCCGGGATTCACGCCCACAATCATTAACAGGGTTTTCCATTAGCCTGGCTGATGCAGTGGCAGGGGATCAACTGTTCTTCTCATCTGATAACAGAAAATTAACGGTATCCCATACCGGGATATATTTAGGGAATGGAGATTTTGTACATTCAAGCGGCGGCAATGGGGTTAATATAAGCAATATTAATACAGACGAGTATTACCAACAGCGATTTATGTTCGCTAGGCGCCAGTTTTAGAAGGCGGCGCAAACGCGCTCAACCCACGCTATATATAGCGTAAAATTCTTCATTTTTTCTTGACAATGCCTCTTTTATAGCGGTATAATCCCTTTACAGATAAAAATTGGGCAATACCCATTAAGGGAGAAAATGTTATGGGACAAAAAATTAAAGGTAAAACTACCGCGGCTTTCAAAATCATTGTTTGTGCGTTGTTTGTTTTTCTGGTTTCCGAAACCGCTTTCGCGCAGGTTCCCGGTTTGGCACTGAATCCAAAAAATGACATACGTTTTGAGGCGGTTTGTTCATACAATACCGTAGTAGGGTATAATCTTTTTATACGAAAAAAACCCGGCATGGAATCCGTGATGCTTACCGAACCGACAGGCTATTATGCGTTACGCACGTTGGTTAAGTACGAAGCCAATGATGCAATACGGAACCTTTCCGGCAGACGGCTGAACGACGCTTATTCGCGTTATACTATCATAAGCTCATGTCCAATTAATGACAGGCAATTTGGCAGGGCGTTTATGCTCTTCATTCCGGCAAAAGTTATTTATGGCAATCCGACATCCGGCTGTGGACTGGTTTCCGTTGATGTATTGAAGGGACTACAATTCAATATAAGAACCTTTGATCAAAAATTCGGGGATCCGAACAGGAGCAGGTTTCAGGATAACTTTATTTCGATAGGCGCACAGGCGCACTACACCCGCGATACCCGTTATGTGGAATTTACCTCGGCTTATCCTCATTATAATACCGCGGATTCCATGAGAACGGAATTGAGCAAGCAAGTGTATTATGATGAACTCCTGAGTCGAATGAGTTATGATGAATTAAAAGCGCTCTTGATTTCCATTCTTATACAACTGGAAAACAGAGGGGGGATGTGATCAGCGCAGCACCTTCCGGTCAAGCAGCAGCATAATATACCCAAGTGCCGTAAAAACAACGGCAATGATGCCGATGTATCCAAGCACCTTGCCCCACCCAAGCGCGTCAACGTCCAGGAAAAAGTACGGAAACCTTGAACCCCTGCCGCCCATTTGCCCGCCGATTTCGGCGCGTATAAACGTGAATATGGCGTATAACAGCGGGATTATCAACCAGAGCAGCGGGTCAAACCAACTGAATACGCGCTTCGGGTCGAACAGAATCCAGTCGAGTATCACCAACGCCGGGGCGAAGTAGTGCAGTAGCGCGTTAGCCATCCATCGCTGTGTACCGTCGTATGCCGGAACATTCCCGCCCGCGAGGACGAAGTGGTAGACAAGTAAGGTAATGGCAACCATCAGGGTGAAGGCGCCCTTCAGGCGCGGGAGCAGCGTCACAGCACCGGTTGCGCCATCCCTCAGGTGTATTGCCATACGCGCAACAAGCGCCGCAAAGTACAGGAAGCAGAGCAGGTTGCTGAGGTTTGTGTAGTATATCAGCGACTGCGAATCAAAGCGGCCCTGGCGGATAAAGAAGTTCAAACCCAGGCCTGCGGAGCAGGCCGCGAGGATCAAACAACGGTATACCAGGGCAACGATTAGGTTATTTATATACATGGCCTTCACCCGCAATTCGCATTTTAGTCTCTTCCAATACCGCCTTCCCTGCCTGCGGGCAGGCTGTTTTTCTTGATGAACGCGATAATGTCATCGACCATCCCGAAGGCGATTGCCGTGTATGTATCTGCCGCGCCGTAGTATATCGCGAGTCTGCCTGAGGGCGCGTCGCAGAGCGTGGCGCACGGGAAGCACACGTTCTGGACGAAGCCGACGGTCTCGTACGGTTCCTCAGGTGTGAGCAGGTATGGCCTCGTCCTGTATAAGACTTTGGAAGGGTTTTCAATGTCGAGCAGCGCGCCGCCGAAGCTGTACACATAACCGTTGCAGGTCAGCACCACGCCGTGGTAAAACAACAGCCAGCCTTCGCTCGTCTCAATGGGTATCGGGCCCGCACCGATTTTCAGGCTCTGCCATGCGCCTCCGCCCCCGGCGGACATCACATGACGGTGTTTTCCCCAATATGTCAGATCCGGGCTTTCGGAAAGGTAGATGTCGCCGAACGGCGTATGGCCGTTGTCGCTCGGACGGCTTAAGAGCACGTAATTTCCGTTGATTTTTCGCGGGAACAGCACGCCGTTCCGGTTAAACGGGAGGAAGGCGTTTTCCAGCCGGGTGAACGTTTTGAAGTCGGATGTTTTCCCGATGCCGATGGTGGGTTTATAGTCAAAGCTGGTACACCACATGATAAAATAATCTCCGCCGATTTTTACCAGGCGCGGGTCGTACGCGTAATATGGCTGGAAAGCGTCGCCGCGTTCGTCTTTCCACTGGATCTCCTCGTCGTTGATTTTCCAGTCAATGCCGTTCGCGCTTGTGCCGAAATGCACGTGCATCGAGATATCCTTGTGGTCGGAGCGGAACACACCGGCGTACCCGTCCCCGTAAGGTATGACCGCGCTGTTGAAAATTCGCGCCGAGGCCGGGGTCGGGTTCCTCCCGATGATCGGGTTTTTGCTGTAACGCCAAAGGACTTCGCCGCCAGGAATTTTTCCTGAGCCAGCCGGCTTGTTTTCCCAGGGCATGTTTGGAATCGCTTCGCCTATTATTTTAGCCATAAATATCCTCCTGATTGGTTTGTGAATATTATAGTATAAAGACGAAAAATCGGCAATGGAAAAAAACGCCATGTTACTGTATATTGCTTTCATCTATGAAAAAAATTCTTAAAATCGCGGGAAAGGGATTTCTCGGTCTTTTCGTTCTAATCGCTTTATATTTTTTAATCGCCGAAATCCTTTCAAGCATTATCGTAAATAAAAACCAGGATCAGCCAAAGGAGATGGCGATCTATATTGCCACAAACGGCTTTCACACTGACATCGTAATGCCGGTAAAAACCGAAATCGTTGACTGGAGCCAGAAAATAAAATTCTCGGACACGAGAAGCAATGACGGCAATCAACGTTTTGTGGCTGTCGGCTGGGGGAATGAGGATTTTTTCCTCAACATACCGAGTTGGAATGAAGTGAAATTGTCAATCGCCGCCAAGGCGGTGTTGGGCATTGGCCCGAGCGCGATGCACGCCGCTTTTTTAAAGGGCGTATACGAAGATGAATCCTGCCGAAAAATTGAACTCTCAAAATCGCAATATGTTGATTTGGTTAATTTTATTGAATCGTATTTCGTTAAAGATCCGCTTGAGAATTTCATTAACATACCAACGCCGGATACCTACGGAGACAGCGACGCTTTTTACAAAGCGAAAGGCAGGTTCACGCCGTTTTTCACGTGCAATACCTGGACAAACTCCGCACTGAAAAGCGCCGGACTGCGCTCCTGCCTCTGGACGCCGTTCCAAAGCGGCATTTTCAAAATTTTTGATGAATGATTCACGCCCCGTGAGGCGAAATTTTGATCTTTCCTCCGTGAAACTCCAGGCTTTCTATAGGACAGCAGAACTCCGTGGTTTCATTCATTCTTCTCCTCCAAATTTTCCTCCGAAAGCCCGTACCCCTCGTTTTCCTCGTTTCCCGCGGGCTCAACGTGAACCATAATGTCGTAGACGTTCTCCACCCGCGTCTTTATGGCTTCTTCAACCTTGTAGGAAATCCAGTGCGCCTCGGTGACGGTTATGTTAGGCGGAACCTCAATGTCGATGTCGATGTCCCAGAACCCGGCTATGCGCCGCATTCGCACGCGATGGGGTTTCCCCGCCTCGTCGACCGAATTCGCCGCATCAAACACCAGTTGATAAAAAGCCTTGTTTGACCCTCCGTCCATCAACTCCGCGTTTGCCTCGGTAAAAATGCCCAGGGCGGATTTGATGACCCACAGGCCCACGATACCCGCCGCCCATGAATCAATGACGCCGATATCGAAGATCATTGAAAGGGCGAGCCCGACCAGCACCCCCGCCGAAAGCAGCACGTCGGCGCTCATGTTTTTCGCGTTTGCCTTGAGCATGGGTGAATCGGCCTTCTTCCCGAACAGGTACTGCGACCAGGCCAGGAGCAGCTTCCCGGCGATAGAGACAAGCGTGACAACGAGCGCCGGCATCGAAGGAACCTCGCGCTCCGCGCCGAAAATAATGTCCCTGCCGGAATTGAGCACGAGCTGCGCCCCCGCGAAAAAAAGTATGCAGGAAAGCAGGGTAGTCGCCACAGTCTCCGCCCTGCCGTGTCCCCAGGGGTGCCCTTCGTCGGCGGGCCTTGAAATGATCCGCGCCACGACCAGGGTCATGATCGCGATAAGCACATCCACCGAAGAGTCGATGCCGTCGCCGATAACCGCCATGCTCCCCGAGTAAATCCCCGTCACGATTTTCGCAGCCCCAAGCGCAACGTTGCCAAACAGCGCGGTAAGGGAAGCGGCCTTAATCAAGCGCGCTTTTCTTGAACTCGCCTCATTGAGTCGCACGCCCTCATCAAGCCGGGCCCTGGCGTTTATGTCCTGTTCCATTACCGCAATTATGGGGGATAATTATCTTCCTAAACAAGATCGGCAAACTCTAATTTGTCGGGATGTTTTTATATCTATCTTCAGTAATAAGATCGAAAAAAGAACAGTAGGCGGCGCAAGGGCGGTTAAGAAAACTCCGGAAGAGCCTGCCTCCCAGACTGTGTCAAAAGTCCTTTATTGCGATTATTGGAAGGCTGCGAGCCCCAGCCCGTCTCGTTTACTGTGCC
>JGI24698J34947_10001075_pt1 | contig 14060 bp, 13 predicted proteins | sample TergutMp193P3_FD_34947 | JGI IMG/M metagenome (IMG submission 34947) | reverse complement strand
GCTACGGACGCAAGAAGAATCTGCACTTCATTTTTTACATCGAGGATTTTGAGGTTGTCGGTATTTTTCAGCTTACGGTCTACGGGAATATCTTTTTCGCCCTCTGTGGTATAAAAACGGACGTATTCATCGCCGATACCTGCGAAAGAAAAATCAATTTCAGGGACAAACAGAAAAGACTGCGGTTCTTTGCTTGAGTTTTTTAGCGTATATGACACTGTAAGAACGTCTCTTTTTAGCGCGTAACATTTATTTATTTCTATATTTGCAAATGGAATTTTTTCGCCGGACCCTGCTGTTATAGAAGAAAGTTTAAAGCAAGATTTCCCCTTTCTATCCTGAGCCGACGGTTCATACTGTTCGTTAAAACACAACCGCGCGTTCTCTGTGTTTAATTCGCCTGTTTCATCAATTTTTGCGTCGGCAGGAAGAATAATATCCGCAAATGCCGTGCGTCTCCCTGAAACAGAAGAACCGCAGTCAAGGTAATTCCAGTCCGTAGGCATATAATCAAGTTCAAAAACACTTGCCCCTTTCAACTGAATGTAACAGTTTATCCTTGCGTCCTGAAAAAGATATTCATTCACGCCGTCAAAATCAAAATCATACTGCACTAAAGATGAAATAAATTTTCCCTTTTCTCGGGAGAGCATCTCCGCGCGTAAAAGAGAACTGTACGCAGACTTGCGAAGTTCAGGGCGAAACTGCCCTCCTTCGGGAGAAAAAAGAACTGAATCTTGAGCTTTCCATAGTTCTTCCCTCGCGTTTTGTTTTCTGTATTTGTCACCTTTTAACTGACCGATAAGAACATTGGTAAATATCATCTTTGAATAAATCCCGTTTGCCTCTTGATGTTCAATAATAAAACGGCGCGGAGAGTAACCGTTTTCATAAGATGAAGAATTGGGAAAACTTGCCTTCTTGTATGTTTTTTGTATCTTTAAAATTTTAGAAGGTAACATAGTTTCAACTATATTTTCTGAAAGCGATATTTCTTCAAAAAAACGATTCCACACTGTGTCGGGCGCTTCTTCGGGAGCGGAAGAAACTTTTTCAGGGAAAATAGTAACAATCTTTCCGGCAGAGCTGCCGTTTTCTTCTTCAAACTTTTTCTTTAATTCTATAAAAATAAGGGAAAAACTGTTATCCGCTAATTTTTTTTCAACAGATAAAGAAACAGGAAAAATTGTAACAAGTTTTCCCTGATCTTCGCTGATACAGGGAGAAAAAAGTTCCTCGCCCGAAAGCCCTGCCTGCGTAAATTGATCCTGCGAAAGAAAAGTATAATTCATATCGCTTGCGCAAAGCGCGGCTGCAAGGTGCTGTTCCCATGCCATTCCGGGCAGCCAACAGCCAAGGGGCCGTTTGCCGAAATGTTTGCGAAGGTATGTCGTTAATAGTTCAATCTGCCCGATTCTGTCCTGAAGGGGAATCAACGGGAAACAGGGTTCATAAAATCCGCCGCCTAAAAGTTCAGCCTGTTTTCGCACTGCCATATCTTCAATCAGCATAAAAATCTCAGGATGGGTTCTTTCTACCCAATAAAGCAAAACACCTGAGTAATGCAAAACCGCCTGAATGTTCGAATAACGGTACAGGTTTGAAACAAACGGGCGAATTTTATTTTCATATGCATATTCAAATTCACTTTCCGAAGCTCCTGACGGAACATGGGCGTGAGAGCCTAAAAGCAGACAAATTTTTTCTTTTTTCACCTAAACCCAATCACCCTGAAAAGCAATAAAGACGCGGTAGAAAAAACAAGGGACAACAATCCCATTGTAACAAGAACAAGCGGTTTTCCGCGCATAAAAATCGGAACCGCCTCAAGAGCGGCTCTCTTTCGAATCTCCCTTACAATCAAGTTCACAAGAAAAATTCCAGCTGTAAATCCAAAAGAAACAACTACCGCCTGCAAAAAATCATCCGCGATATTTATGCAAAAAAATGAGGCGACAGCGGTAATGCCGCATGGAAAACTGATAATGCTCTCTTCTTTTGGCTCTCTTTTTAATAAATAGCGGAAAATCAAGAACTCAAAGCCGTTATAAACTATGGAAGTTACGGGAAACAACAACACATAAATAAAAACGCCCGAAGAAATTGAGATAACAATTTTTGAGAAAAAGAGCCAGAGTAAAATTACGGTGAAAAAAATGATGACGGATTTTACAAGAGTCAATATATCAATAGGATTTTTTGATTCAGCGGCTCCTTTGATTCCAATTCCGCATTGCAGTATCAGATTCATTGTTACGCTTGAGAATATCAAAAAAGACAAGAACATCATCCAGTCCATCTATACTCCTCTGGGAAAAATTTTCCCTCTGCAATACTGGTACAGGCAGATAAAATAACCCAATAACAGTAAAGCTCCGGCGGATGTCGCAAAAATACCCATCGGGAAAAAAGCGCCTGATTTAAAATACATGATCGTTACCATTCCCTGATAAGTTCCGGGAAATGATAGTGAACAGAAAGACAACGGCTCCCTAATTATGGAAAACGCTATAAGCAAACCGGCAAGGGATGCCGCCTGAGAAACAGCGTCAGATACAAACTCAAAAACATCATGGTTGGGATTTGCGGCGGCAGCCGCGACTTGCTCATCAATAACCCCTGAGTCCGCGCAGAACAGCGGAACCAGCAATAACAGCATAAAAGTTTCTAATGAAGCTAACGGGCACAAAAGCCAAAACATCATCAGGTACAAAGTGCCGAAAAACGCGGCTAAACAGGTATAAATGATCGTCCTTCCGCACTCAGGAAAGAATTTTTTACAGACTGGAGATGACAGGAAGGCGAAGGCAAAAGACGTAAGACCGTATACCCAAAAAAGACCTCCGGCTACAGTGATCGCCCATGAAAGACGCGCCGAAGCCATAATTAAAAGACCGACTCCCGTAAGTCCACCCAGCGGAGAAAGAGAACCCCAAAAAGAATGTTGACGGTCCAAACTCATTGTGCATCTCCTTCTATTCGCGTAACGTACAACTGTAAAATACTTTCAGGCAAAGTGTCAAAAACCTGAACGGCATGGGCGCTTAACGGGATTAATTCCTCGACTGTTCCGTTAGCTGAAACTACAGCGCCGACGGGAATAAGTGCCCCGTCCTTAAAAACGCCAAAGACAAACATCCGTTTCTCTGAATCATACATCGAATACCAGTATCCTAAAAGACCTGCTTTCACTGATTTCTGAGGCAAGTATTTAGAAACCCTGCGCGAATCGTTGTTATTGATAAACACATTATTTACTGTCCGCAAAAGATAATAAGTTTGCAGAGGCTGTGTAAGAATCCACAGAAGGGAGACAAGTAATAACAGACCAACTACCCAGCCCAATAAAATTGCTTTATCTTTTAAATCGTACGTTTTATTCATAGAAGATTCTCCTGAATACCGGCACGATTACTGCGGTGAAAAAATATCCTATCTTCAACAATACGGACGAGAGGTGTTAAACAATTTGTCAGCGCAAGAGCGATAAAACATCCTCCGTATTCCATGCACCTATAACGGAAAAACCACGAAAGAACAGCGCCAAGCACAACCGTAAACAAAACGCCCTGCTTTAATTTCGCGCCGCTTGCAGGTTCGGCTGCAAGAATAAACGCAGCCGCGATTGTGCCGCCCGAAAAAAGACCGTATAACAAATCTCCGTTCCAATAAATTCCTGATGAGTCTCCGGCAAAGCGAATAAGAAAACCGTAAACGGCGAGAAAGGCAAGCGGTATCCAGCCGCGATTAATACCGACAGCGGTAATAACGACAGTGCCGATTAACAGCGCAAAAATCCCTCTGTCTGTAATTAAACCGGGGGCATTGTTAAATAAAAGATCGATATAACCCGATGGAATCTGAACGCCGGCTATGGAAAACACATAAGAGTTTAAAAATTCGACGGCAGAATTATCCAGCGCGCTTACATCGGAAGCAATGACCATTTCTGAAATCGAGATTGAAGAGCCTTCAAGCGCTTGAGTAAAGGCTGAAGGCCACGCAAAGCGAATAAAGAGCCAGCCTCCAAGAGCGGGATTAAGCCAGTTTGAACCAAGACCGCCAAAGCTGTACTTTATAACAGCTATAGCGAACGCGGTTCCTAAAAAAACATAGACAGGGTGAATTTGATTCGGCAGTAAAAGGGAAATAATCATCGCTGTTGCGGCTGCGCTGCCGTCGCTTATTTTTGACACTCCGCTGTTACGGGCTGTCAGTAAAAGTTCGATCAATATCGCGGAAAGAAACGCCGTGAGAGCTGTAATTAAAGAGCGCCCTCCGTCACTCATCGCGGATTGCAGTACGCAAAAAAACGCGCAGGCGAAAACAAGCCACATTCTACCTGTACTTGGACAGGAAATATTTATCTGCGGTTTATGGGAAAAAATCTTTTTTCGTTTAGGCATCGTCTGCCTCCTCGTCTCTTTCTAAAATTGTTTCAAAAAGAGGAAGGGCGGACGGACAAACAACTTTACAACAGCCGCACCCGTGACAGCCTGTAGCTCCGTCATTTTCAGTTTCAAACGCTCTAATCCGCTTGTAGATATTCTGAGGATCAAGTCCGACAGGACACACTGCCCTGCACTCTCCGCAGTTGATACAGTTTTGCTGTCCGTGAACGGCAACCTGCGATTTCGACATAGCGGCTATCGCATAACAAGTTTTTCCAACAGGCTCATCAAGATACCTCACTTCCCTTCCTGAAAGAGGAGAGCCAATAACAATTCTTTCAGGCTTTTCGGAAAAACCACCGCACTGTTCAATAATCTCGCCAATTCTGGTTCCAATCCTGACCTTCATAATTTGCGGATACTTTACCGCAGACCCTCCAATAGCCACATATCGATCTAAAATCGGTCTTTTATGAACAACCGCGTCGTATGCCGCAACAAGAACAGCAGGACCCAGAATCAAAAGCGAACCTAAATCAACGCCTTCTTTTTTTTCGTATATCCGCAACGCCAATTCAAGTTCCCTGCTGTTTCTTTGCGGATAACGGGAACCTGTCATAACGAGGAAAGAAGGAATTTCCAGTTTGGCGGCTTCTGAGATAAGCAGTTCGCCCAATTCTTCTTCATGATGAGAAACGGCGAAAATTATCTGCGACACTTTTATACAGGATTTCGCTACAATGGCGGCTCCTTCAATAACGGCGTCCAGCCTGTCTCTGCAAAGCGCGTAATCTGCGGCAAGCCAAGGGTCGTCAAAAACACAGCGGACAACAAGCGTGAGTTTTTCCTTTTCTTTTCTGCTTGCGGAAATCAAATCGGAAAGCGGTCTTCCTGAATTTTCCATCTCTACAATACCGCAGTCGGAAATTATTTTTTGTATATCATAACCGTTTAATCCGTGCCATAAATACGCTTCTTCTTTTCTGCCCAGCTTTTCAAAAGCGCCTTCCATTCTTATTAAAAGCGCGTCATTCTCAACGCCTTCTATGTCCGTCCATGAAACTTTGCGGAGAACCCTGCCGGGAACCGCCGCGTGAGCATTAACCGAACCAGGTTTTGACGCTCTGCCGATCAGCATACCTTCGCGCACCATTTCTCCGACAGAGACAACAGCTGTGACTTTCTTTGTGCTGTCGCCGAGAGGAACCACAGAAAGCGCCGGAAGAAAAGCGTTTACAGCTTCTGTTTTTTCAGGAGCCGATGCATCATCAAAAGTAAGCCCTCCGCGCGGAAAAGAATATATCTTCATAATTTATGCATCCTTTCGCAGACGCAATGAATTTTTATTGCTGTACATATATGTTTTATTCCAATTAACACCTTTAGAACGCAATTTTGCGGAAAATCTTTTAAAGCCCGAAAAATCCAACTGCGGCGATGAATCGCCTTTTGTTCTAAAAAACAAGCCGGGCAAAATAAAGAACGTCAGAACCAACAACGACAGCAGTTCTGTAAAGCGCGTGCTTCCGCCTGCGCCGTCATCCGTTCTTTTTCCGCTGTTTACATTATGGAAGAAATCCATCAAATGTTTCAACGGGAACGGAGGAAAATTATTGACATTTACAGCTTGATTCGCGCCATGACTTTCATTCATGGAAGGAAGCCCGTCCTTATCAACGAAAAAATCAGGAAAAGTAGAATAGGGAACGTCAAATTGGCGCGTAGAGAATGACGCTTGAAACGCCAGATGCGCCAGATAATCCTGTTCGTCAATAAAAGCGTCAAATTTGCTGTTTGAAACATAAGCGCCGGACATATGCGGCGTAAAAAACAACGTTAAGAGAACGGCAGCAACAAAGGGCAGCATATAGACGGAAAAAGCAAATTCAGGGAAACGATGCCTCATTATTAAAACCGGAGCAAAACGTTTGCGGCTGCCTGCTGAAAAAGTCAATATTCTTAAAGAAAGGAAAAAAACAACAAGAGCGCATAACAAAACTGCAAGTAAAAATAAAACTTTTAACTGCGAAAAAATGATAAGAGCAGTAAAGAAAAGCGCAAATACGGGCAGAAAAAACCAGTAAAATTTGTACGGCAAAATTATTTCTTTTTTGATCAATTTAAAAATATTTCTGTCCTCTCGTTTAAAAAAAGAGCCTGTCAGCGTTACAAACTCATTAAGAGGTTCTCTAAGCATAATGAAAAGAGCGAAAAGCAAAGCGGCGGCGGCAATTCCTGCGGCTCCAAAAAAAGCAAGAGAAGAAAAAACAGGAATCAAAGCGATAATATTTGCGGCTCCTGAATGCGATTTTTTTTTCAGCAAACAAATAACAAGCAGACCTGCGGAAGCAGCCGCGTAAGCTACAAAGAAAAGACGCAAAGGCCGCCCAATTCCGTAATATTCAACGGAAAAGGGAATATCCCCAAGAAGGGTTTTGAATTGTTTTTCGAGCAAAGAAGAATTCCAATTACCGGCTTTAAGCGGCACATAGACAAATCGTTTGCCGTCTCTTACAAAAACTTGCCTTATTTTTTCGGCGTATCCGTCATTGCGCGGATCAAAAGAAGCAACCCTCAAAGAATATGAATCGAGAGGGATTTGCCGAAGAGCGTCAAACTCATCAAGCATCACCCACTGTAAAGATTCGCTTACGGGAGAACCGCCAAAAAAAGCGGTTCCGCCGTCTAAAAGAGAACGGAGCGTTCTGTCATCAATAGAATCGTTGGTCGTCAAAACCGCGTATCCGCCGCGAAATTCTTCATAGCCCATTACGGAACCGAGAGCAAGAAGCCCCAACGCCGCAGGAAGAGAAATCAAACTAATAAATAAACATGAGCGGATAAAAGACATACCGCATACCTAGAACAAGCAGAAAACTGCCGCAATTACGATGCCCAAGAGGGCTCCCACAAACACTTCCAGAGGAGTATGCCCCTGGACTTCTTTTACCGAATGAAATTCCATATCGGATATTTTTGCGCATTGTTTTCCAAGACTGTTGAGCGCTTTGGCTTGCAGTCCTGCGGCTCTCCTGACTCCCACAGAATCACGAAGAACCACCATCGCAAAAACGAGGCAAAAAATAAAAAAGTTTGAATCTACGCCTTCGCAAATAGCCGCCGATGTAGCGAGAGAACAAACCGCAGCCGAATGGCTTGATGGCATTCCTCCTGTACGCCAGATTACAGTTTCGAGCGCGTCCCATTTTTTTTTATTTTTCTTATGCGTCAATAAATAGAAAACCAACTTTAAAATTTGAGCTAAACACATACTGGAAACAGTGGATAAGAATATTCTATTCGTAATAAAAGACTTTATGGCTACTGCCGCTGTCATTGTTTAATAGTCCAGTAATAGACGGTTTTTGTCAAGCAGTGTACGCTCAAACGGCTTGGCGTTGATAAAAAACAGGGATAAAATGTAAAAATCGATGGAATTAGTAACCGGTGAGAACGATAAAAACCGCAGATTGGACAGAATTCTGCGAAAAGCGCTTCCGGATCATCCCCTGCCGCTGATTCACCGCCTTTTACGGCAAGGACAGGTCTTTGTAGACGGAAAACCGTCAAAAGCGCAAGATCGCCTTGACTGCGGCGCAAGAATCTCTATCCCTTCCCTTAAAGACGCCCCAAAACAAGCCTCTGTCCCTTCCCTTCCCTCTCCGAATATTATATGGGAAGGATCGGGGCTTATCGCCGTCAATAAACCGTCAGGGCTTGAAGTTCACGGGAAAAACAGCCTCGACGCGATGGTTCGCTCTTTTCTATCTGATAAAATCACACCGTCGTTATCTTTTAAACCCGGTCCCCTGCATCGGCTGGATAAACCTTCAAGCGGAATTGTCGTTTTTTCCACAAACATAGAAGGAGCCCGTCTTTTCAGCTCGCTTTTGCGTGAACACAAGGTAAAAAAAACCTACCTTGCCATTGTTGAGGGAAACGTTAAAAATGAGGAAATTTGGGAAGACGAGCTTGTCCGCGACAAAGAAAAGAAGAAAACTTTTATTGCGCGGAAAGACAGCGCGGAAGGAAAACCTGCGTTCACAAAAATAAAACCGCTTTCTGCGAATGACAATTACAGCCTTATAACGGCGGAAATCGCCACAGGAAGAACCCACCAGATACGCGCCCAAGCCGCCTCTCATGGACATCCGCTTTACGGAGACAAAAAATACGGCGGACACGGCAAAGACGGCTTTTTCCTGCACGCATGGAAGCTGGAATTCTTGGAATATTCCATAGAAGCGCCCTTACCTGAGGCTTTCAGGAAAAAGATAGAGGATTTTCCTTCGATACCAAAGCTTAAATGAGAATAATTTGTACTTTCGTACGCTTCATTTAGCGTTTAGCAGCAGGTTTTCGGCTTTTTGCTGTTGTTTTAGCCGCCTGCGGCGCTTTTTTCGGCTCCGTCCTGTCAAGAGCGGCGGCAGGAAAAGCCCCCTCTTGATAGCACTTGCAGTCACCAAACCACGCTGTAGTAATAATTTTTGTTTCCTCATTGATAGCCTTGACTACCATGTGCGGACTATCGGGAATAGCAGTAACTACCACCAAGTCCCCAATAAGCCTTTCAGTTGCTCTTACACTCATATTTCACTCCTGCCTTATTTTACACTTTTTTTGAGTTTTTGGCTATAGCTAAATTTTGGGGGTTGGGAATAGGAAATGACGTAATAATAGACAGATTTTTCATTATAAAACACTGCGCATACACAGCAGATTGCGCGCGGTATGCGCGAAAAAGATTCATTTAACGTTCTAATTTTACCAATTCGCTGACCCTCAAACTTGAAGCATAACATATCATCAACAACTGCCGATGTTTGGGATTTCGTACGCTGTCTAATATGTTATTTTGATTTTAATGAATTGCCGACGATGCTTATCATTGTGAAATCTCCATGCTTAAATTTATCGTCTGCGTTCCTCGGCACGCGCCTTTGAAAATACCGCGCTCTATTGAACAATCCGCAAAATCGCGTCCGCGTGAAATAGCGATATAACCTTCGTCTATCGGTTTATCACGAGTTGGGTCAACACAAAAGTATCTGTCCGCAATCCACGCTTCTACCCATGCGTGTGTTTCGCCGTAGTCGGACGCGAGTCCTGCAACATAACGGCACGGTATTTTGTCATGCCGAAGGAGAGCAAGCAGTATTTGCGCGTAATCTTGACAAACGCCAACGCCGCCGTCGAACGCTTCCTGCGCTGTCGTTGAGTTTGTGGTGGAGCCGCGCTCGTAGCGTAACGCGGTATGGACGGAATGTGAAAAATACTTAACGCGCTCCAATGTATCACGCGGAGCGGAACTGTCAATATCATTATAAAAATCCGCAAGTCTGCCTCGCACTTGCGTTAGTTCTGTAGGATAAAGCAGTACGCGCTCAGGCTCGCCGCACGCTGTATACGGTTCGTCCGACACTTCCGCCTTTCCTTCTATCCAAAAACGGAAATGATCGTGCGGCGCGTTAATATATCCTGACAGCGAATCGTTGCCGAAACCGTCAACTGTCCGCCAAACAACAGCTCCCGGCTCGATATGCCATGAAAATTTATTTATTCTCTGCCTGTTGTCGCTTTGCGGCAGTATCCTCAATAAAAAATGATGCTCTGACGCAGGCGAAGAAAAAAGCAGTTCCGTTTGATACTGAAAACTTACGATCCTCAATCGGCCTGCTCCTCAAACAGCCGATTCAGGGCGTCAAGCACTTCGTCTAAACGCTCCTTGTAACTATTCTCTATCGCCAGCACTTCAACCAGCACTGCCAAATGCTGTGTGTTGCAGAAACCTTTGCGGACGCGGGCAAGAATATGGCACAGTTTTTCGTACTCGCTGTCTATATGCTTTTGATCGTAGGAAAATCTGAAATAGAGGTCGAGCCTTTCCACAAACTTTCCGCATTTGATAATGGTACGCGCCTCTCCGCTCGCGAGCTTGTCGTCCAAACTGCCCCAAAACGCGAGAAGATAATCAATAGCCGGCATAAGCGCAAGGCGCAAGTTTTTTTCGTCCTTGCTGGAATTGAAAACATCGGTGGCAAGCTGTATGTAGGCAAGCGCCTCACTGCCGATCATGTTTCTTGTGACAAGCGCGTTGTCGTAGGCGCAGAGAAACGCCGAGCTGACGGAAAAGCTGTCGGTCTTATCGTAGAGAAAGCCCTTTACGAAATTTTTGTAATTGCCGTACTTGTCCTCAATCTCCAGCTTTTCAAGAAAGCTCCTGTAGGAATTTTTATCTTTGTCGAGCATCGCGTCGTAATAGTCAAAAAATGTGTTCAACGTTGTGTATACGCGCTCCGTATACCTTCCAAGCCAGTACAGGTTTGAACTGTGTTCTACCGAGATAACACCCATGTGTCCTTAAACCCTCCTCCTTGCGAAGAATTGACAATGTATGAACCTTTGATGCGCGAAAAGCGCGTCAGTCCGCTAGGCCATACGCGCGTAGTTTTGCCTGTGAGAACATAAGCCCTCAAGTCGGCTTTCCGCGCAATACGGCTGCCGTCCTCTTCCATTATATCAAGATCGATGAATTCAATAACCTCCTGCGAAATGAACCGTCTCGGCTCGCGTTTAATCAACTCTTTGATTTCGACAAGCTTCTCTTTAGACAACTCTCTGCCAAAAACCACGCCGTAACCGCCGGCTTCCGAAACGTCTTTTATGACCAGCTTCTCAATGTTATCAAGCGTGTACTTTAGGTCATCTTCGTAAAACGGCAGATAAGTCGGCGCGTTTTGAAGAATAGGCTCCTCGCCCAGATAGTATTTTACCATTTTTGGCACAAAGTAGTAGATACCCTTGTCGTCCGCAACGCCGTTGCCGGGAGCGTTTAAAAGCGCCACATTTCCCGTGCGGTAAGCGTCCATTATGTGAGGCACGCCGATAAGGGAGTCAGATTGAAAAGTCATCGGGTCGAGGTATTCGTCGGAAACGCGGCGGTACACAGCGCCTACCCTCGCCTTCACGCCGAGATAATCCTTCATGTACAAAACAGCGTCCTCGACAATAAGATCGGATGCTTTGACCAAAATCGCGCCTGTGCGTTCGGCGAGATACGAATGTTCAAAGTAAGCGGCGTTGTACCGTCCCGGCGTTAGAACCACATTCAGCCCTCCTCGGTTTACGAAGTCCATCGTCTCAGCCAGAAGATTTGAATAGTTGCGGTTATCTGTAACAGCGTTGTCCGAATATGTGTCGGGGTCGGCGATACGGCTCAGTTCGCGCGCAATCAGCGGATAGGAAGCCCCCGACGGTATGCGCAAATTGTCCTCAAGTATATACCACACGCCGGACTTTGCCTGAACCAGATCGATCCCGGAAATATGACTATACACGCCCTGAGGCGGAATGATATTTCCGCACTCAGGCAAATAGCCCTTAGAGATATAAACAAACTCCTGAGGCACAACATTGTCCGCGACAATTTTCGCGCCTGAATAAATATCCTTCAAAAAACAGTTAAGGGCGTCTACCCTCTGAATAAGCCCTTTATCCAGCAGGGCGAATTCGTCATGGGAGATGATTCGGGGTATAGCGTCATAGGGAAAGAGCTGTTCTATAAACTCGCCGTTTTTGTAAATCCCGAATTTTACACCGTACCTCATCATCAGCTTGTTGATCTCATGGGCGGTTGCCATCGACATCTCCATACGAATCACCTCCTTTTAAAAATTTAAGTCAAAAAAAAGCAAAAACGCCCCATTTAAGCGTCTTTGCTTTTATATATGATATCATATTTTGTTTTTATATGTCAAGAAAGCGCGCTATATAGATAATGTTCTCCACGCATGGAAAACAGACGCTTTGTTTCATCGTTGGTCAAACTACCCTACTTAAAAAACTCGTCAATAGCCTTGTTCACTTTCATTTTAAGCTGGGATTTGCGTTTCTGCTGGGATGACATTTTCTTCATGGACTCAGGCTCCTGCTCGGCGAACAGGTCTGACACGCTCACTTCAAGGGCTTTGGCGATACGGTTGATATTATCTGCTGAGGGGAAACGGCGGTTAATTTCGATATTTCCTATAAGGGTGGTAGAACACCCGACCATTTCCGCCAACCTCATCTGAGATAAACCGAGGGTTTTGCGGTATTTCTTCATATTTTTAGCCAGTAACTGGCGGCAATCTGTCATCTGCGCCTCCAATAGAGACACTTTATTGTCCCTATCGAAGCCGTATCGCAACAATAACCTATAAGCCCTTGACTATATCTACATTTAAGCTATAATTCTCCAATGGAATATAAAAATCCACAACAAATGTAACTTAGGAGACAAACATGAACAAAAAACACATAATCCTGCTTATTGCGGTTATTGGTATCGCGGCAACGGCTTTTTTATTAACTTCATGCGTTTCAATTGTAAATAAGCTTTTGGCGGAAGAAGCTTTCGATGAGGGCACAGCTGCATTAAATGCGAAAAACTACGACAAGGCCATTGAACTATTCACTGCCGTGATCCAATACAACCCCAAAAATGTCTCAGCGTATATCAACAGGGGCAATGCGTATTACAACAAATACAACTATGGCCTTGCCATTGCGGACTATGAAGCCGCGTTACGGCTTGCCCCAAATAATGCCAATGCAAAGCGAAATCTTGAATTAGCCCAGCGACAACAACAATTAGCCCAAGCCCAGCGGCAACAATCAGAACAGCGACAACGAGAACAGGCCGACGCGAGAGCGCAACAGCAGTATGACAGTGACGGGGATTTTCAGGTAACCGCATCCGCCGGCAATAATGTAATAGTTACTCGTTATAAAGGTAACAATAAAGAAGTACGTATTCCTCCAACAATACAGGGAAAGGCTGTTATTGGAATTGATGGTTCTAAGGGTGCTTTTGGAGTAGTTGGAGCATTTCAAAACGCTCAGCTGACCAGCGTTGTTATTCCTATTTACGTAAACACGATTGGGGAAAACGCATTTCAAAACGCTCAGCTGACCAATGTTGTTATTCCCAATTCCGTAGCTACTATTGGAGCAGGTGCATTTGCTCATAATAAACTGACTAGTGTTTCCATTCCCACTGGCGTAAGAAATATCGGGAGGGGGGCATTTTATGACAATCAGCTAACCAGCGTTACTATTCCCAATAGTGTAGCCGTGATTGAGGAGAGAGTATTTGCCTACAATCTACTGACCAGTGTTACTATTCCCGATGGCGCAACTACTATTAAACGCGATGCATTTCGGAATAATCAACTGACCAGCGTTACCATCCCCAACGGCGTAACTGTTATTAGTAATGGTGCATTTCAGAATAATCGACTGACCAGTGTTACTATTCCCAATAGTGTGACTTATATTGGTATTGGTGGATTTCAGACTAATCAACAGACTGGTGCATTTCAGAATAATCAACTGACCAGTGTTACTATTCCCAATAGCGTAACTGTTATTGGTACTGGTGCATTTGCTGATAATCAACTGACCAGTGTTACCATACCCGACGGCGTTACCACTATTGAGGGTGAAGCGTTTGCCAATAATCGACTGACCAGTGTTACTATTCCCAATAGCGTAACTGATATTAGTAGTGTTGCATTTCAGAATAATCAACTGACCAGCGTAACTATTCCCAATAGTGTGACTTTTATTGGAAAAGAAGCGTTTCAGAATAATCGACTGACCAGTATAACTATCGGTGCGAATGTACGT
>JGI24698J34947_10001074_pt1 | contig 14065 bp, 11 predicted proteins | sample TergutMp193P3_FD_34947 | JGI IMG/M metagenome (IMG submission 34947) | reverse complement strand
TCCGGGCTCCGCAGGGCATGATGCCGGGTAACGCCCGGGATCTGACCACACAATCTTTGATTGTGTGGTCAGAGACAGACAGCGCCGCAGAAAATATACCGCCCGACCACCTGACCGCTAAAAACGGTAAACACCGTTTTTTTTAATTAACTTTTTAGCGGTCAGGTGGTCGGGTAAGGGTGAAAAGGCGGGGTAAGAGCCCACCTCGGCGGCGGCAACGCCGCTGGAAAGGCAAGCCTCATCAGGAGCAAAGTCAAACATGCGCGGGTAAAATGGTTTTTTTGCCGTTTTGCCGTCCGGCTGCCCGCCGGAAAAGCGCGGGTAGACTGCCAAAAAAGGCCGAAAACGGCCCTTTCAGACAGATGGCAGCCGGCAGGTTTCGGCCTGTTACAGAACCCGGCTTATGGTTCATCGCTTTTTTTTATTAAATTCATCACAATAATTGACACTAATCTGAAATTTCTATAAAATTCTATATTAAAGAAGATGCTAAGTACTAAAACATGGTCCCGTTATGGACGGCAAATTTACCTGCTCAAAAGAATCCGCTCGGCTGGAGTTGTTCTTTTTCTTGTTCTGTTTGCAGCCGTTTCCATAGCGGCGGTCTTGAGAATAAAAAGCGGCGTAACCAATGAAAGACGGGAACTTTTACGTGTTTGGAGCGAAGGGGATTATGAGCAGGCATATGAAATCAGCAAAAGCGCCCTTGCCGAAAAACCTGTAGATTATTTTCTGCTGACGGTAAACGGTTTCTCCGCGTATCAGGTGGGAATCTCGCAGATAAACAGCCAGAACATCCTCGCCTTCATTGATGAGTGTATTTTTTCACTCAGAAAAGCCCTTATACACAAAGAGTCTTCCAGCGACGGGCGAGTCTGTTATGTGCTAGGAAAAGCGTACGGCCACAAGGGCAGAGAGTACGCGGATCTTGCCGTAAAATATCTGGAAATGGCTAATAACCTTTCCTATGAAGCTCAGGACATACCGGAATATTTGGGGCTTGCGTACGCGGCCTATGGCGATTACAGAAGCAGCGTGCAGGCGTTTTCTCAGGCCTTTATCCCCGGCAGGCCGCCGTCAGATAATCTTTTGCTGTCAATAGCGCGTTCTTATATGGCAATGAAAGAGTACAGCATGGCGATGGGCTATCTTCAGCGGTGCGTTGATATTTCTCCTGATTCAAAGTCCATTGTTATCTCGCGCCTTATGTTAGCTGAAATATACAAACTTTCCGATGATTATGACAATGCGGAAATACAGTATTTAAACATTTTAAATGACTCCGGGGAAAACGCCGAAGTTCATTATCAGTTGGGCGAGCTTTATAATCAGAAGGGCGATACGACAAGGGCCCGTTCCGAATGGAGAACGGCATATAGGCAGGACCCTGCTCATGTAAGAGCAAGAGCGCGGCTTAATATATAATTTGGAGGAGAGCATGTTTGGCAATTTATCATCGGATTTTGGCATTGATTTAGGAACCTGTAATACGCTTATCTTTATTAAGGGCAAGGGCATAGTGTTGAATGAACCGTCAGTCGTGGCGGTGGAACGCGGTACAAAAAAAATTGTCGCGGTAGGTTCCGATGCCAAGCGTATGCTCTGGAAAACACCGGAAAATATCATCGCGATAAGACCGATGCGCGACGGAGTAATCGCGGACATTGAATCCACCGAGAAAATGATCCGCTATTTTATCTACCGTGTTTTTCCGCGTTACCGTTTTATAAAGCCGCGGATGGTAATAGGAGTTCCCTCCTGCATTACCGAAGTGGAAAAGCGGGCGGTGGAAGAGAGCGCGTATAAATCAGGCGCGAGAGAAGTGCAAGTCATTGAGGAAAGCCTTGCCGCCGCAATAGGCGCGGACATTCCGATAAGGGAGCCGGCAGGGCACATGATCTGCGATATCGGCGGAGGTACGACGGAAATCTCCGTTATTTCACTCGGCGGCATGGTAGTCACAAGAGCCATCCGCGTCGGCGGCGATGAATTTGACGAGTCGATAATCAAGCATACGCGCAGCGTTCACAATCTTATAATCGGCGAACAGATGGCGGAAAAGCTAAAAATAGAAATCGGAAACGCATCGCCGGATAAAATCATCGAGAAACTGGAAGTAAAGGGCAACGACGCTATTACAGGGCTTCCCAGACGGCTGGAAATTGATTCGGTGGAAGTGAGGGAAGCGCTGAAAGACCCCATTACGCAGATTATCGACGAGATAAAATCCGTGCTTGGGAAAACGCCGCCGGAACTTGCCGCCGACATCGTGGATCGTGGAATTGTAATGACGGGCGGCGGTTCTCTTTTGAAAGGACTCGATAAACTTATACAGAAAGAAACAGGCGTTCCAGCGATTCTCGCCGAAAATCCCGAGTTATGCGTCGCTCTTGGAGCAGGCAAATATTTCGACTACATAAAGGGAGCCGACCTTACAAAGAATATCTATGACAGATTGAATGGATAACCGTATGCAGCGTGGAGTCTTTGGTGTGCTATCGCGCAGAGGCGGCGGCAAGTTACCGGGAACGCAGCTAAACGTAACTGTCTTTGCATTTATATCCCTCGTTTTAATCTCAGCATTGATGCTTATGCTGTCAAGCAGAAGTTTTATTTATAACGTTAAAAATACAGGCCTTTCGCTTTTTTCAGGTGTAAGGGGCGGAATTTACGAACTAACCTCTGTTGTTTCAAGAACCGTGCTTTCCATCAAGGAACTTGCGAACCTGAGGCAGGAACACGCCGAACTGCTCAAGCAGCTTGATCGTTTTGAGGAACTTGAACGCAGCAGCGCTGAAATATATCAGGAAAACTTCCGCTTAAAGGAACAGCTTGATTTTTCAAGAACGCTGCGTTACCGCAGAATACCCGCGCAAATTTCAGGACGCGATCCTGACAATCTTTTTTCAGCAGTCGTAATAAACAAGGGCAGTCTCGCCGGAGTTTCAAATAATATGTCCGTTGTAGCGTGGCAGAACGGTACTCAGGCCCTTGTGGGCAAGGTAATACAGACGGGCGCTTTTGAAAGCCTTGTCATGCCGGTCTTCGACATCAATTCGCTTGTATCATCCCGTTTTTCTTTTTCGCGTTTTGAGGGCATCGTGGAAGGCCAGGGGAATTCCGAAACTTCGCTTTTAATGCGGTTTGTCCCGAGACGGGCAAGGGATGAAATAAACATCGGCGACATAGTTGTTACAAGCGGAATGGGAGGGATATTTCCCGCGGGCATAAACATAGGGCGGGTCGGCGGAGTAAATATTCTTGAATATGAAACAACTCTGGAGGTAGAAATTGTTCCAATGATTGATTTTTCCAGGCTGGAGTATGTTTTCGTTATAGAAGCCGAACACCATGATTCCGCTTCTGACACAGGATTTAACTATGATTATTAGAAGCGTTATTTGGACGGTAATATTTGCCACAGCCGCAGTTATCCTGCAATCAACTCTTATTGAAAGAATTGCGTTTTTTAACGTTATTCCCGATCTGGCTCTGTGCGTTTTGGTTTTCTCCGCTTATATGAACGGAACCATGACGGGGCAGGTTTCAGGCTTTCTTTCGGGTCTTTTGCAAGATTTCCTTTCTGCTTCCCCGCTTGGGCTGAACTGCCTTGTCCGCACATTGATCGGCGCGCTGGCGGGCGTTTTCAAGGGTGCGCTATTCCTGGATATTGTCTTTATGCCGATGCTCCTTTGCGCACTGGCGACAATTATAAAAGCGGTTATATTTTTCATACTGCATCTTATTATGGGACAGGCGGTTCCGGCCTATTCATTTACATCCTCGCTGTTCTGGATTGAGCTTGGCCTTAACGCCGTAAGCGCGCCGCTGTTATTCTTGCTTTTAAAGCATTTCAGGCCGATTTTGACGGGACGGAGTTAGGATATGCAGGAAGATCAGGGACTTCGCATAAACATATTCAGGGCTTTGCTGATTCTCGTTTTTGCGGCGTATTCCATAAGGCTTTTCAGCATGCAGATACTTTCAGGAGAGGTTTACCGCACGCGCGCGCAGGATATTTCGCGAAGAACCTACTCAATACCGACCCAGAGGGGGGAAATATACGACCGCAATTATACAAGGCCGCTTGTTACAAACAGGGACTCTTTCGCCGTAAGCATTACTCCAGCGGAAGTGCCGCGCGGCAGCATGGATGAAGTTATTAACTCTGTTTCCGGCATTATAGGCATCTCCTTTGATGAAATCATATCCAAGCTTCCAAGCCAGTATTATCAGCTTTACCAGCCTGTAGAAATAGCGGCTAACGTCCCTTTTCCGGTCATCGCGGCCCTTGCGGAAAGAAAAAATTCCCTTCCGGGAATTTCATGGCAGATAAAATCTATAAGAAATTATGTCGATGTCGGCAGTATTTCCCATATATTGGGCTATGTGGGAGATATTACCCGCGACGAGCTTACCACTCTTTATAATCTGGGATACCAGCAGGGAGATGTGATCGGCAAGTCGGGGGTGGAAAAACAGTACGACGAGCTTCTGCGCGGGAAGGAAGGCTGGGAAACCAGAACAGTAGACGTCAGGGGCAGGCGCATTGCCGGACGCGAAAATGTAGTGCGCGTGCCTCCTGAAATCGGAAAAAACCTTGTACTGACAATTGACGCTAACCTGCAAACCCTTGTTGAAAAGTCGCTTGGACCGAGAATTGGAGCCGCCGTGGTTCTGCGCCCCTCAACAGGAGAAATTCTCGCAATGGTTTCATATCCCTGGTACGACCCAAATATTTTCACGGACGGCATAGGCTCCAGCTACCGCGTACTTGCCGACGATCCGAATAGACCCTTTTTAAACCGCACAATTCAATCAAGTTATCCTCCCGCTTCAACTTTCAAAATAATAATGACGACGGGAGTTCTTTCGGAAAACGCGTTTCCGCCTGAACAGACAATACTCTGTCCCGGCCTTATCAATTACGGCGGACGCGACTGGAACTGCCATATACTGCGGCCCGGACACGGCCGGCTGAATTTAAGAGGCGGCATGGCGCAATCGTGCGATATTTATTACTGGATAGTCGGAAGGGATTACCTCGGCGCGGAAAAAATTGTTACGTATGCAAGGGATTACGGTTACGGTAAAATAACAGGCGTCGATCTTCCCGGAGAAGTCGCGGGATTTATTCCAACTCCGCAATGGAAAGAAAGGCGTTACCATGAAAGGTGGGTCGCGGGCGATACGATGAATATGTCGATAGGGCAGGGCTACACTCTTGTTACGCCGCTTCAGATGTCAAATATGGTCAGTATGGTAATAAACAACGGAAAAATTTACAGGCCCCATGTATTAAAGGAAGTGCGCGACCCTGTTACCAACGCCATAGAAAGCGTTGTATTGCCCGAAGTGATGCACGAAAGCGGCATAAGCCCGGCGGTTTTTGAAGCAGTGCGCCAGGATATGAGGTATGTTGTAAGCAACGGAACAGCTCAATATCCCTTGAATTTCAGAACGGTGCAGGTTGCTGGGAAATCAGGCACGGCGGAAGTAGGGCTTACGGATCGTTTTCATTCGTGGTTTACCGCTTACGCGCCATATAACAGCCAAAATCCCGATGAGCAAATCGTCGTTACCGTCATGACAGAAGCGTCAAATCAGCTGCGATGGAGTTCCACTTACGCGATAGCGATAATTTTTCAGGGGTATTTCGCCAATCAGGATTATGATACGGCGGTGCGCGCACTGGGATTTCAGTACATTGTTCCGAGGGAGTAGAAAAAATGAAAATACGCGATGTTCTTGAAATAGATTATTTCTTGCTGCTTCCTGTAATTATTCTCATGGTATTGGGCGTGCTGTATATTTATTCATCAGGAATAACTTCAGCCGGCACTCAGGTTTCAGACGAATATATCAAACAGATTATATGGGCGTCTGCTGGTCTTGCGGCGGCCATTGTGCTTTCCGTGGTAGATTACCGCAAATTTTACAATATCTCCCTTTATATATATTTCCTCTCCCTTCTGCCGCTTCTTTACACATTGCTGTTCGGCAGACTTCGCTGGCTTATAATCGGGGCGTTTAGCATACAGATGTCGGAATTTGTAAAATTATCCGTTATTATACTGCTTGCCCGCTATCTTGCTGATACGGATCACAACAGGGGATCATTTCCACGCTTCTTTATAAGCTGCATGATTGTTTTTTTCCCGATGGGCATAGTTCTGCTTCAGCCTGATCTTGGAACGGCGATTGCCTATATCGCAATACTCATTACAATGATATTTATAGCGGGAGTATCAATGCGTTATGTGGCGTTTATGGTATCCTGTATCGGGCTGACAGGAATATTTTTGGTTCTGCCGCTTTGGCAGGCCTATATTTTTCGCAAACCTCTGCCTTTTCTGGCAATTCTTACCAACGCGAAAATTATAGTGATAGCGGCGCTGTTTCTTCTTCTTATCGCCGCAATTGCGCTCTTTGGCTATATAAAATATAAAAAGCGGTATTTTTTCTGGGTTGTTTACTCGGCGGCGATTGTTGTGTTTTCGCTTGGCGCTTCCTTCGCCGCCCGTATAGTGCTTAAAAATTATCAGATAATGCGGCTCATTGTTTTTCTCGATCCCAACGTTGACCCAAGAGGCGCGGGCTGGAATATCATTCAGTCAGTAACCGCCATTGGCTCTGGAGGGCTGACGGGCATGGGTTATTTGCAGGGAACCCAAAGCCATTACAGGTTTCTGCCTGAACAAAGCACCGACTTTATTTTTTCAATTTTTTCAGAAGAAGCCGGTTTTCTGGGCGGGATTTTTGTTTTCGTGCTTTACCTGCTTATATGTTACCGTCTGCTTTTGACAATGAAAACTACAATTGATCCTTTTGGGAAATATGTCTGCGCGGGACTTGCCGGAATGTTCAGCTTTCACTTTATCGTTAACGTCGGCATGACAATGGGCATAATGCCGATTACCGGCCTTCCGCTGTTGTTTATGTCTTACGGAGGCTCGTCTATCCTGACTTCCATGATTGGCATCGGCCTTGCCATGAGTGTTTTTGTAAGAAGGTACAACCGCTGATGCCGCCTGTCCGGTATATCGATCCTGTAAAAGAATTAGGCGGCCTTCTTTTAAGCGTAGAAAAACCAGCCCGATATGTCGGCGGTGAGACAGGCATTTTGGCAAACACAGATGAGCCTTTTCGCTCTTTAATAGCATTTCCCGATCTCTATGAAATAGGCATGGGGAATCAGGCTCTGCGAATTATCTACAATTCCATGAACGGCATACATGGCGTTTCCTGCGATCGCGCTTTCGCCCCCGCTCCTGATTTTGAAAAATTGCTGCGCGAGAAAAACATCCCCCTTTACGGCCTTGATACAGGAATCAGCCTCTCAGTCCTTGATATGCTGATGTTTACAATCGGCTACGAACTTGGACTGAACGGCGTTATGACTATGCTGGATGTTTCAGGGATTCCTTTGCATTGCGATGAAAGGGGAGATGAATACCCAATAGTTATCGCGGGGGGGCCTGCGGTTTCCAATCCTCTTCCGTATTCCCCGTTTATTGACGCTTTCTGGATAGGAGAAGCGGAAGCCGGATTTTTTGATCTTGCCTCTGAACTTGCGCAAATGAAAAAAAGAGGGGAGGGCAGGGCGGCACTCCTTGAAAGAATCGCGTCATCGGACAATGTGTGGGTAAGGGGAAAGGAAAAAGCGAGGCGGGCTATTTTCATGGATTTTTCCGCACCGCCTTCCGGCGCGTCCGCCTGCGCGGCTGTGTATCCTGTTCCAAGCATGAAAATTGTCCAACATCACGGCACGGTTGAAATTATGCGGGGCTGTCCTAACGGCTGCCGTTTTTGCCACGCCGGTTACTGGTACAGGCCCGCGCGCCTGAAAAGCCAGGACGTTATTTTCCGTCAGGTAAACGAAATGGCAGCAAAAGGCGGCTGGCAGGAGATCAGCCTGTCTTCCCTTTCCTCTGGCGATTATGACGGCATTTCTGAACTTGTCGAAAACCTGAATCAATCGTTCAGTCATCTGCATATTTCCTTCCAGCTTCCCTCGCTTAAAGTATCAGGTTTTTCACTTGACCTGCTGGAAAAAATTTCAGTAACAAGAAAAAGCTCCCTTACATTCGCCGTAGAAACGCCGCATGACGCATGGCAGATGGCGATCAACAAGGAAGTAACGCGCGATTCTGTAACAGCGATTCTTCAAGAGGCAAAAAAACGCGGCTGGGGAAAGGCGAAGTTTTATTTTATGATCGGCCTTCCTGTACCGGAAGGCGAAAAAAGCGAAGAAGAAGAAATTGTTTCGTTTATCACTGACATTGCCCATAGAACCCGTATGCGCTTTAACATCAACGTAGGGATATTCATCCCAAAGCCGCACACGCCTTACCAATGGGCCGCTCAGATCGGCGGCGAAAAAGCGGAAAAAAAACTCGATTTTATCCGCTCAAAGTTGAAGCCTTTTGGACACAAGGTCAGCGTTTCAGATACGCTCATTTCACGCATCGAAGGGTTATTAAGCAGGGGAGACGAAAGAGCGGGCATTTTATGCGAAGAAGCCTTTAACGGCGGAAGCAGGCTGGATGCGTGGGACGAGTATATTAACAGGGATAAATGGCTTGAAATTCTGGAAAAAAACCGTGAAATGACGGAGCCGATTTTTTCCGGGAAAAACACTTTACAATGGGACAGTATTGATTCACGCACAGATGGCGAATACCTTTTAAAAGAACTTGAGAAATCCAACAGCGCGGTTCGCAGTCCTTCCTGCAAAGAAAAATGCGGCTTGTGCGGCGTATGTTCAGGAAAAGAAGAAAAACCTCGGAGTTCCGCTAAGGCTCCCGCGCATTCGCCGCCCGTCGGCTCTTTTGTTAACCATAAAAAAAATGAGGTTAACAATAATGAAAAAGAAAGGGCTGACCCTTCAATTTACAGGGTTTTATTTGAATTTAGCAAGCTGGGAAGCGCGGTATTTCACGGACATCTTAGCCTTATAGAGATATTCTCCATGTCTTTCAGGAGAGCGGACATTCCTGTCCTTTACACACAGGGCTTTAACCCCCTGGCAAAAATAGAGTTTGCCTCCCCATTGTCAACCGGAATAAGCGCGGAAGGAGAGATTGCGGCCGCGGATTTCGCAGGAGAGATACCGGCGGAAAAATTCATGCAGGCTCTGAATACGGGCCTTCCTCAGGGAATCCGCATTGAAAGGGCCGAAGGGTTTCTTGTAAAAAGCGGCATGAAAAAATATTCGCTGGCGTCGCTTTTATGGGGCTTTGCGTACTCAGGCATTGACGGCAAAACGGATTATGTCAACGCCTCCGGCGAAAAGGCCTACAGACAGAGCCGTCTTGAAAATGGTTCATCGCTGTTTTCCCTTAAACGAAACGCGGTGCTTGCGCGTAACGCCGCCTCAGGAGACGAAACCGGATGGACTTCATATTTTGACGCTTACAGGCTTCTGTATTCGTAAAATTCCCCATATCCATTATAGTAGACAGAATATACATTATGAATAGTAAAATATGGCGGTTAACCCCTCATGGCCTTTTCGTCTTAATCTTAAATTAGTCTTAATGAGCGTCAGGAAGCCTGAAAACATTGATATGGGTCGGCTTACTGTATATGCGTGAAAATCTATCCGGGTTCTGCCCTACGGCAAGAATATACATGGAAACATAGGCGAATCCCGTTCCGCTGCTGTTGCCGGAAACATCGGCATTTATTGAACTTACCGCGTTAGCGTTATCACCCAATTCCTGAGTATTTTGAAAAGACTTATTGTCGCTTGGCTGCGGAGAATTTAAATCTCTGGAACGATGCAGGACAACATCAGCGCCGTTATTTAAATTCAAAACGGGCCGCCCCCACGATTCGTTTGGAAAAGAAATTCTTAATGTTCCGCCCGCCGTTGTCAATATTTCACTGACTTTCCTTCCGTTCTCAAGTTCCAATTCATAATAGCCCCTGCTTGAAAAAGTCGTATCGGTGGTAACCACGCTATTTGCCGGGTCTGTGAACATATCCAGCGCGTTATAATGTCCTGACAGAGAGGAATTAATCCGCAATATATCGGATGATGACGCTGCCAATACATCGCTTAAATATATCCTGTAAAAAATAGTGTAACCGATCGCATAGTAACGCGAGATTGGCGGAATGTTTATAACGGCGTCTGTAAGAAGAGTTGTTGAAACAAAACCCTCTGGAACCTGCGGAAGATAGTAATACTCCTCTATTCCGCATTCCGCAAGAAAAAAAAATCCTGCGGCCAATATTAACGGTATCAGAAACCTGTTCATCTTACCTCTATGGAAGTAATGCGGCTCCGCGCAAGATGCTGCCAGACCGGCATATCCTGCCAGTTAATTAAAACGTCGCGGTACGCTTCAAGCGCGGCGGAAAAATCGCCAAGCTGTTCATAAAGCCTTCCAATGGAGAATTGAGCACGGGGAGCCGCAGGGAATTCAAACTTGCTGGAGACGCACTGCTGAAAAAGATCGATAGCCTGTTCCAGCTTGCCCTGTTCCTCCGCGCAGACGGCGGCGTTAAATAACGCAATGGGACCCAAGTAGGTTTTCGCCCCGGTATTTGCGGCGTTAAGCCATGCGTCTTGGGCCTTCTGCCATTCTTCCCTTCCTGAATAGATACGGGCGGCAATAGACCACGCCTTGCTTGAGGCAAAGTTTTTTCCAGGGATAAAAATATCGCCGACGGCAAAAACCTTTTTCCCGGTAAAAGTTTCAACTTCGCCAAGAAGCGCGTCTACATCCCCGGCATAGTACTCTTCGCCAATGTAAAAACGCAGTTCATCAAACTTTCGGTTTAATTCTTCTACCTCTGCGGTCGCTTTTTTATCAACATGAGCCTTTACTGAAATAAAAACAACAAATCCTGCGAAGAGGATAATAACGGCACAGATAGCGACAAATATCCCCTTTCTGTTTCTCTGGACAAAATCGTTGATTTTATCCGCCGTGTTTATTTTTTCACTGTTGTTCTGCATTATCACTCCTTGGGATTAGTTATTTTAAGCTCTTTTATCAATCTTGACAAGTAAGTCCGCTGTATGGAAAGCGCCCTCGCGGCTTCCGTCTGATTCCAGCCGGCTTCCTCCAGCACTTTGCGGATAAAGCCTGCTTTAAAAACATTTATCGCCGTTTTTAAATCGCGCTCCATAACCTGAGCCCCATGAGAGACTCCATGCTGTTTCATGAAAAGGTCCCCGCGTTCTATCCACTTGTTCCTGCCGATAACGCAGGCGCGTTCAATGCAATTTTGAAGCTCGCGGACATTACCCGGCCATGAATACGAAAGCATCGCCGAAAGAGCGTCCTGCGAAAAACCCGAAAATTGCTTATTTGTCTCCCGCATGAAGGCATCGAGAAAAAAGTGCGCCAATTCTGGGATGTCCTCTGGGCGCTGGCGCAGGGGCGGGATTAAAACAGGCAGTACGTTCAGCCGATAGTACAAATCGCCGCGAAACTGCCCGCTTTGCACCAGTTCCTCAAGGTCTTTGTTCGTAGCCGCGATTATGCGCACATTTACGGTAATGGTAACGCCGGAGCCTACTTTTTCAAATTTCCTCTCCTGAATTACGCGCAGAATTTTTGCCTGTAGAGACAGCGGCAAATCCCCTATTTCATCAAGAAAAATAGTGCCGCCGTTCGCCATTTCAAATCTTCCCTGCCTGTTGGAAACCGCGTTTGTAAACGCCCCCTTCACATGACCGAAAAGCTCGCTTTCCAAAAGACCTTCAGGAAGCGCCGCGCAATTTACCCTGATAAAAGGAGCCTTGCTTCTGGGACTGCGCAGGTGCACCTGCTCGGCGAAAAGTTCCTTGCCTACCCCGCTTTCTCCCAAAAGCAGAACCGAAGAATCTGTCTTTGCCGCCCTGTCGATGATCTCAAGCTTTTCAAGAATAGCCGGGCTCTTTGTAATTATCGTATGGTAGCCCTGATCGGTTTTAAGCTGATTCTGCAATGATTGAATTTCGCTTTTTGCTTCTTCCATGCTTCTGGCGTTTACAATGGCCAGGGCCGCCTGGTTCGCGAAAATTTCAAGCCATTCAATATCTTCCTGGGTAAAAAGCGCGCCGCCGTTTTTATTAATAACCTCGATAACCCCGATACATTCGTCCTTGACCCTCATGGGAACCGCCATCATTGTTTTTGAGGCGTAATTTATCTCCTGGGCGATATTGCGCAAATAACGTTTGTCGTTTTCAACGTCGCTTATCATCAGGGATTTATTGTTATGCGCCACCCACCCGGCAATTCCCTCTCCAAGTTTGACAGTGTATTTTTTGACTTCCCTGCCCTTTGAGCCTAGCGCTACCTCAAAATACAGCTCGTTTTTATCCTTATCCATCAACAAAAGGCTTGAGGCCTCGGCATCTGAAAGCCGCGTCGCCGATTCCATAATCCGCGATAAAAGACCGTGAATGTCTTTATAGTTTGAATTTATAAGAGCGTTAATCTCTATAAGGGTATGAAATTTATTAACGTCAATATTTGACAGCATTGCCGTCTTTACCCGGCGGCAGAACCGGAGCCGCCGCCGTTTTTCGATTTTAAAACAGCGCCAAGAGTGTATGTGGAATCGGATGATTCTTCTTTTGCCATGTAGCGCGACATTTCATCACGCTGCGCTTTCTTCTGATAATCACGGAGCGAAAACGCGACTTTTTGCTTATCGCCTTGTATTTCAAGAACAACGGCTTTTAACTTGTCCCCGGCTTTATACTTTTTCAGCGCCTCATCGGGATCATCGTCGCGGTTTTCCACAAGATTGGATTTATGGATAAGCCCCTCAATACCGCCGGGAACGCGCAAAAATAACCCAAAATCCGTAACCGAGGCGACCTCACCCTCAACAGGAGAGCCGGGTTTGTAATTCTCGCAAAAATTCTTCCACGGGTCTTCGGAAAGCTGTTTAACGCCGAGTTTAATATTACGGCTTTCAGGATCAACCGAAATAACCATAACCTCAACTTCCTGTCCAGGGACAAGGCCAAAATTTTTCCCCTTCCTTGTCCATGACATATCGTCCGCATGAAGGAATCCGTCGATGCCCTCGCCCAGTTCAATAAAGGCTCCTGCATTGGTTACCTTGACAACTTTACGCTTGATCCTCGTTCCTACAGGGTATTTTTCCTCAATGCTTTCCCAGGGATTATCCTGAACCTGTTTAAGTCCGAGGGACACCCTGCCCGCCTGCAAATCGTAGCCTAAGATCATACATTCGACAACATCGTTCGGCTTCAACAAATCCTGCGGCTTTTGAACTTTTTTCAACCATGAAAATTCCGAAATGTGCGCAAGCCCCTCTATTCCTTCCTCAAGTTCAATAAAAGCGCCGAAATCCGTCAGCTTTGTAACTTTGCCCTTTACAATATCGTTGACATGGTATTTTTCCTCAAAGTGAACCCACGGGTCATCGGAGTAATGTTTGAGGGAAAGGTTGATCCTTTTTTCCTGACGGTCTATGCGTATAACTTTAAGGCGTATTTCCTGACCCTTTTTTACAAAGTCTTTCGGGCGCGTAACGTGTCCCCAGCTCATATCGTTGATGTGCAAAAGGCCGTCAAAACCGCCTAAGTCTATAAACGCGCCGAATGAAGTGAAACTTTTTACAATGCCCGTCACATCGGAGCCAATGACAGTGTTCTCAAAGAAATCGCCGCGCCTACGATCAAGTTCTTCCTCCATGCACTTACGCCTGTTCACGACAATGTTGATCTTCCCGTCGGAATAAAGGCGCTCGACATAAACATGGATTTTTTGATTTATTATTTTTTCAGGTTTGTCAAGTTTCATTACATCCGCTTGACTTACGGGAAGGAACGCATGAACCCCGGCTCCAAGATTTACGTCGAAGCCGCCCTTAACCTGCTTTTCTACTTTTCCCTCGACGGCACGTTTATCCGAATACGCCTGCCTCAAATTTTTCCAGAAAAGTTTCGCGTCCGCTTTCTGTTTGGAAACAATTACCTCGCCGCGTTTGTTTTCCTTTGCGATAAGGATAACAGATACAGAATCGCCAATACTCGGAATTTCGGGGAATTCCTGAATTGGAATTTTTCCTTCCGATTTGTAACCTA
>JGI24698J34947_10001073_pt1 | contig 14066 bp, 8 predicted proteins | sample TergutMp193P3_FD_34947 | JGI IMG/M metagenome (IMG submission 34947) | reverse complement strand
TGGCTGGAGCCGGTGATGACACGACAATCACTGATATAACGATTAACGGTAAATCCATTGGTACGCTTCCCGATGCCAATGCCGCCGTAACCGGAACTACCACGGTTGACTACACCATAATCGGAGACGCGACGGTCTTTAACAACTTGCAGGTAAAAGCCACAGCGGCCGATAGTAACGCCGCGGTAATGTACGCGAATGCGGTGGCGGCCAATACCAATGTTGCCGATTTCACCAATTCAAGCGGCTTGTTCCCGATTTGGACGGATAACCAGTATCTGGTTATACGGGTAAGGGCCGAGAACAACATCGACACCTCGTATTACAAGGTACGGATCACCCGTCAGGATCCGGCTGAAGACGAGTAGCGCTTTAAAAACAAATGGTTGTCCGCCTCGTGCGGGCAACCTGAAAATTTTGAACGGAGGATTTACAATATGACAACGAAGAATCTTTTAAAGATTGCGGTTTTACTGGCAGCCGGCATCACATTGCTTGTAATGACGGCCTGCCCGGTAGATGAGTTGGTGCCGAGGCCGAGAGGACAATATAGCCCTGAAGAGGGCCCGCCGGGTGGAGGGATTGGTCCAAGCGGTGAAGGTTACGGCGTTCCCGATCCCAGCTTCAGGGGCAAGCGTTTTAAAATTGATGATCTGCCGCCGGTCGCTACATGGAATCAAATGGGGCATCAGCATGCCTATCCTGACCCATTTCACTTTGCCAACGGCAACAGAGTGGAAACCTTGGCGGACTGGGAAAACCGGCGGAAAGAACTCCAGACCATAATGGAGTATTATGAATACGGTATCATACCCAGCATAGCCCCGGATGTTGTTGACATAACATGGGTGGACAGCGGAGTTGCCAATTGTACGATCACGGTGACACACAGGGAAAGCGGCAGAAGCGAAAGCTGGACCCAGAATACCACCCTGCCTGCGGCTCTTCAGGGCGCCGCATACGAAGGCAAAAAGATGCTGCCCCTCAACTTAATGGGGAACACCGCTAACTGGACCGGCTTCGGCGGAACCGGCTCTTTCAGCACCAATACGTTTGGCAGTGAAAGCGACGGCAGCGGTTTGGTACATAGACTCTACGGTATTACCACCACCGATCCCAGCGCCCCTTCGGGCAACTCCGACTATGCATGGGGCATGAGCGTTCTCTTGACGGTTATCGAAGAAGGCGGATTCAGAGGATATTACAATCCCAACTGGGTAGCCATTACCGGTTATTCACGCGGCGGCAAGGCAACCATGTGTATTTCAGCTTTTGCCGAAGGCCGCCACGGTTCCAGGGTTGGGTATACCTGCGTAGGTTCAGCCGGTTCGGGCGGACCTGCCATTGAGCGCTTCCTTTCTCCAGCGGGCTACCGGGTGGACGGGCAATACGCCGATCCTCTGCCGCTGGACGGCGTGGGGCTTATGGAATTTGAAGGTTTGGTAGGCAAGCCGTGGTATATGAAGAAGATCAACAACGGCCAGGAAATTTCCGGGGCCGATGGCCTGACCTACCGGCCGACTCCCGCCGGAACGGCGGATGCGTGGCGTTACACGACAGTGCGCGGCTGGTCTCCGTATTTTGAAGAGTACGATACAACACCTACCAATTACAGCACCGCGGTAACGATTCCCTTCATCGGCTGGCAAAGCCCCGCGGAAATGTGGTCGGGTATTCAGAGTCTTTCCGAAGGCCGCAACGAAACTCCGGGCTGGTTCAGCGTCCGTTTCCGTGAATTCGCCGACCTGCATTACGGCCTGGACATTGACCACGTGCGCGGCAACGAAGGCCGCGCAAAATACGGCATCCTCTGCACAACCCCCATGGATCAGCACTTCCTGGGCGCTCTGATAGCTCCCCGCGGACTGATCTTCCAGGAGGGGTATGTAGTACCCAGGAACAACCCCGAAAGCCAGTTTGCGCACTGGGTTATTGCAGATGACGTTTACAAGATGTACGGCGAACTGGAATCCGGCAATGCGGAAAAATATATGTGGAATAACGCGTTTGTTATGACATGGGGAACACACGGTGGCAATAACGGAAACGAAAGCCCGGACAGGGACTATCACTTCAGAAAAATGGTGGAGCATGCCCGTGCGAATAACGGCGGTATTGACGCCGTAACCGGTTACACCGGAGACGATGAGAATTATTGGGAAGTCAACTACGAAAAGTTCTACAGTACCAATATGACCACTGCCGCGAAAGCCGATGCCAATTTAATGAAGATGCGGACGCCGTTCTTCCAGATTGACGATCCCATCGGCCGTTTTGACTATGCCCGCATGGTGTGGGGCCGCCCCGGCCACCCGACCATCGCCGAAAGGGTTGCCAGAAGGATAGACCCCATTCTGGAGGATTACTATGCCGGTGAGGCAAACAGGCCTTTCCCGGCGGCGTTTGCTCCGCCGGTACATCCCGGCTATACCCCGATCGGTCCCAAATTTAAACCGATGGACTGGCGCGGTCTCCTGGATAATCCGGAACCGCTGAACTAAAGAGTTATGTGAAACAAAGGGATGCATTGGACTTATGAGAGAACCATGTTGGTTCTCTCATAAGTCTTGCCTCTCTCTGAATGCGGGACATCCGCCTGTTAAAACGGCGGATGTTTTTCGGCAGGCGATGCCAGGCCGCCGCCTGCCTCGAATTTAAGAACAAGCAAAAACGTGAGTTACGGGATGCTTTGTTGTTCGGGCCTGTGAAGGAGCGGCAGTAAATGAAAAAAATTCAATTGATAACAGCGGTGCTGATACTCTGTATATGTGTAAACGCCGGTGCCCAGATACAATTCAGTTCATGGGGCCGGGCCGTCATAACGCCTGTGTCTTTTATGGGGGATCGTTCAGCGGTTTCAGCCGCGACTTCCACCTGGGGGGATGTACCCCGCATAGGTTTTTCCGCCAATGGAACCGCGCCCACAAAAAATATAGGTTTTAATATTGATTTTGACTTTGGCGTTAATATTGCGGCTAACAACGCCCCGGCGATTATCGGCGACAACGCCAAAGCCTGGGTAAAGCCGCTGGGATTGGTACTGCCCGAACAGTTCAATATGCTTAAACTTACTGCCGGGTTTTTTAAGGAAGAGGAACTGAGAGGCCGCATCGGCGCGTCTGAATTCGCTTCCTGGCTGGTATACCGCCAGAGCAGATACTGGTTTGAGTGGGCCTCTCCCGACGAGGATTTTATTTTCCGGCGTTTTGACGCGATAGCGGGCGCGTATTTTAAACTTGAACCGCTCAAGTGGTGGAATTCCGCCTGGAACGATTTGAGTATTCACGGGGCCTTTGGCTCCACCTCTCTGGGATCGCCTGCCAATAGTCTGCGGGCAACGCTGAATTTATTGAATAACGAAGACAATAATACAATAGGCGATTCGTATGATGAGAACAGCGGCGAGTATGACGGCGACCGGAGGGTCAACGCCGCGAACGTGTACAGGGCCATGCAGATAGCCCTGGGCTACCGCCTGCCGAATATCGGACTTCTGCGTGTACAATTTATCGGAAACAACCGAAATGTATTCCGCTGGGCGGAGCAGGGCGGCGGCAGGGCAAATCTGGAGCGCAAGCTCATGACTGGTCTTTCCACCAATAAAGACGCGGATATTATAGAAGCGGCTTTCCTGTTTGACGCTGTGCCGGGACTGAAGGTTGACGCGGGGGTAAAAATTCCCCTGGCATTTACTTCGAAGGCCGAGTTTCTGGTGTACCCCCGCGTGGTTGGTTCCGACGGGGTAGTGAAAGCGGAGAGAACAAACGCCAATAAGCGTGAGTATACGATCCAGCTTCCCTATGTGGCGGCCCTGGGACTTTCCTGGACCGCGCAATCCCACAGCGCGTTGAATATCAACGCCCGCGTGGACGCGACTTTCGGCGGTAGCATCAAATCGGAAGAGGATAAAGTAAGTATAAGCCACGGCGCGATTTTGGATCTATGGCTGATGCCCTCATATCTTATAACACCGAATATAAAAGCGGGTATAGACTTCGGCATAGATATCCATATGCGCGACCGGTATATATTCGATGAGGAACTCGTGGAAAGCAGCCTTACCGATGTCGGCGAATTTACGGATTTTGGCATCGGCCCCTGGCTTCAGTTAAATGTCGGCGGCGGGCAGGTAAAAATCGGCGTGGTGATAATGAAACCGGGCAGTGTTCGCTATAAAATGAATTCCGGCCTCTCGTATTACGCCATATCACCGATACTCACCGGCGATACAATAGTTTCCGTTCCCATATCGTTAACCTACAGCTTTTAAGGCGGAGGCGGATCATGCGGGTAAAATTATTGGTGTTGGCGGCGCTGTTTGTTCTGCTGGGCTTTGGCGCCTGTACGAATATATCGCTGCCGGAAGTTGACCGGCGGCTTGTCTATACCGTGCGGGTTCATCCGAATCCGCAAAACGGCGATGTGCGTTTAAGTGGTTATAACGCGGCGAGAGATACGTATATAACAATATATGCAAACCCCCGGCCCGGTTATGTACTGCAGACGGTTATTTTGCGGAATGAATCGGAAGCGTCAAACGCAAGCAGGGTTAATGTCTCAACGCCGGTTTATTCAACTGTCGTGAATTCCAATATGGCCATTAGCGCCGATTTTGCGGCTAACACGGATGCGGCCAGGTATACAATATCAATAGACCCGTCCATTTCCGGCGGAATTATGTATCCCGAAAGATACGAACGGGTATTGGCAAATCCTTCCGATCCCAACTCCGCGATGATTGAGCCGGGGCCGACCATGAGCGAAGCCGCCGGTACGCAAATCAAAATAACCATACTTCCCGAGCCGGGCCTCGACATTGCCGGCGGCAGCCTGAAAGTAAGAGGTGTGCAAACCGGTGCCGAATTTCCGATCAGCCCCGCCATGCCCTACATATTCACTATGCCGGCTGAGAACGTAATGATAGAAGCGGAGTTTGATCATTTGGCCCCCCATGATTTAAAAGACAGGGCCTGGGCGTACCTCGGCGTGGGTCAGTATGATACTGCCGCGGAACTGTACGAAGCAGCATGGCAGTTGGACAGGAATGATCCGGATCTGATTCTATACAGCACGCTTGGCCTTTTGGGAAAGATCATTACAGACTACGATGTTCGCGCCATACTCGGATACGGCTCCCTGTATTTCAGTCCGGTTCCCGGTACTATTGATGACTGGGTCTGCGACAACGTTTACTGGAAGGGAAACAATAAATGGTATAAGGCTTATGCGGCGACCGTATACACTCCCAAAGACGCGCATCTCCCCCAGTTCTATAACCGTTTTTCCGGTTATATAAAACCCTTTGGCGATTCCCCCATCGCGCAGCAGCCCGGCAGGGATCACCTGCAAATGTTTGACAACAGGGATACACGGGAAAAATTCAGCAACTATATTTTCTGGGCGCTGATCAGCTCTTACCGGAGCGGTTTTAATCCGTTTGTCGAGAAAATCAACCGCTATATCTTTGGAAAAAAATTTGATGAGGCTCTTGCCCGCGCCGCGACGCTGCCGGACAATGCCCGCGTGCCGTTGAATCCCAGGCTCAAGGATCGTTTCGCGCTGGATACAATTTACGGCGGCCCTTCCGATGCCGACGATACCTATATCGGCAAGCCGGAGCTCGACTACATCTTTGGAAACCTGCTGGCGGTAAAAGCCCTGTTCGAGTACATTTCCGCGTATGATTTAACCATAGACCTGCGAAACTGGCTTATGGATTATGTGTATTGGGATCACGGACTACAGGAAATTCTCGATCAAATGTTCAGCCTGCAAAAAAATAATCCTGGTCATCAAAAACTGTGGAAAGACCCTTCGACACTGATAAAAATGCTGCCGCTCAAGAACAATTTCCTGCGAATACGCGATGCGCGGGGCATAAGCAAATCCAAAGCAACTATTGGCCGTGCGCTGGCAATGACAAATTCCGCGATGGACTACTGGTATGGGTCTTCTGGAAATACCTCGCGTTTTATACCTTCCGCGCGGGATGAGCGGATCTGGGCAAGACAGGCATGGGCGCAGGCCAAAGATGCTATGGCCGGGGGCAGCAACGGGATTTTTTATTTTACCACCTGGCTGCCCCGATCGGAATCCGGCTCGTCCTGGCCGAACGCGGATTCCGGCGAGTTCCACCCTGATACCTACGACGGGGTTCTTGTCGGCGATACAGACGGCGGCGGAAATTTTATCGGAGACCCTCTGGAAGTAAGAAGGAATAAAATTTACGGCGTAAACGTCTCCAAATTTTTTACGCCGGGGGCGTTCACCCTGACCAACCTGTTCTCAACGGAAATGGGCGGCACCGCGCCCCGGATGTTCAGGATTGAATGGTATGAAAACAGGGATAACTCATACATACCGGAATATACCGGCAATTATTTTCCGGTCAGCGGGCCGATTGAAGACGGCGCTGTCCGCGAAAATGATGTCGCGGGAACCGGCTATTCCGCGCCATTCAGGAAATATTCTTTTGAAGTGAACACCAATTACCTGAAAGAACTTTTCCCCAGGGGTTTTGGAGATCTAGGTGACGCCAACGGCGGTAAAGAACTGGTGTATAAGGTGTTTCCCTCGATTCCCTTATGGCCCTGGGCCGAGACTTACTTTAAGGGCAACAGGCCCGCTTCAGAGTTGTATTGGTTCTATCACAAGACAACAGTCGAATAATGCCGCCGGAGGAAATGATGAAAACAGGAATTTTGTTTCTACTGTTTACGGTTTCGATTTTTTTTATCGGATGCGCGGGGCCGGAGAAAAAAATATTGGGGACATGGAAACCCGATACAATGGAAAACTTCTATTTTACATTTACGGAAAATGGGGAGTTAAATGTCAATGGCGAGATATTCATGAAATACAGCTTTACCCCCGATAAAAAACTTGTTCTGGGCCAGGAAGAGCCTGTCTCGGTTACCATAAAAGGCAATACCATGCACATACATCAGGAAGGGCAGGGTATTACCTTGATAAAAATGAAGCGGCTTGAAAAGAGGCGGTGAACAAAAAACAACTGACAAAAGCAGGAGAAAAGTTATGGATAAGCTGCTGGAGATCACCGTTGGCCAGGCGTTAAAAGAACGGGTGGAGAAATGCGGTGATAAAGAATTCATCGTTTTCCCCAGACGGAATATCCGCTATACGTTTGGAGACATCGAAAAAAAATCTACAGCCCTGGCTAAAGGGCTGCTTGCCGCCGGATTTAAAAAGGGCGATCACATCGGCATCTGGGCGCACAATGTTCCCGAATGGGCGCCGATATTTTACGCTATCGCCCGCGCGGGCTTTGTTACCGTACCCGTTAATGTAAACTGCAAGCACAAAGAAATCGGGTATATCCTGGGCCATGCGGACATTAAAGGGCTGTTTTTTACGGAAAAATACCGCGACACAGACCTCGCGGAAATTCTGTACCAGATAATACCGGAACTGAAAAACTGCCCTGCCGGAAATTTGAATTCGGCGCAATTCCCTCGTCTTAAAATGATCGCAAGCATAGAGAATACCGCCCGTGCGGGAATGTATACGCTTGAAGACCTTGTTAAACTGGGCGGCGTTGCGGGTAACGCGGCATTGGAAAATGCGGAAGCGGCGGTACTTACCGGCGACACTGTGGCAATAATGTACACATCCGGTACCACCGGCTTTCCAAAGGGGGCAATGCTGACTCACCGGGGAATGATAAACAGCGCGTATTTTGCCTACCGCACGGAAGCAATGCCCGATGAATCATCAATAATATTCAATGCCCTGCCTTATTTCTATATAACAGCCCTTTCAGCGGGCCTCATTGGCGGCCTGTTGTTTGGATATAAAATTGTCGGCCCTGAAATATTTGAGCCTGTTATGAGCATGGAACTCATTGAGAAAGAGAAATGTTCCTGGATATTTGGCGTACCGGTGATTTTTATGGCTTTGATGGGAAATCCCCGCTATAGCGAGTTTGATCTTCGCAGTGTCAAACATATCTGCATAGGCGGAACTAATTGCCCGGCTGAATTGCTGAAGAATATTTTAATCAAAATGAAGCCGGAAAGCCTGTACCATGTGTACGGCCTGACCGAGTTGTCGCCGTTTATTAGCGATATGGTTCTTAGTAATCCGGCAGATCCACGGATAAATACGGTGGGTTATCCCCTGTTCGGTGTGGAAGTAAGCATTCGTGATTCTGATAACAGGGAATGTCCGGTAAATACGGAAGGGGAGATATGCGCCAGAGGCCAGGGGGTAATGAAAGGTTACTATAAAATGGATGAAGACGCAAAAGAAGTTATTGATGCGGATGGCTGGCTCCACACCGGCGATCTGGGGCAATTGGATTCGGACGGCTATCTGACGATTAGCGGACGCAAGAAAGAACTGATAATACGCGGCGGTGAAAACGTGTACCCAAAGGAAGTGGAAAATCTGCTGCTTGCAATGCCGGCGATACATGACGCGCAGGTGGCGGGTATCCCGTCTGAGAAGTACGGGGAAGAGGTTGGGGCCTTTGTCATTTTGAAACCCGGCCAGACAGCTTCCGAAAATGAGATTATTGATTTTTGCAAGGATAAAATCAGCTTCTTCAAAATACCCAGGTTTGTGTTCTTTGTAGAATCGTTTCCGCTCTCAGGGAACGGGAAGGTGCGGAAATTCGAACTTGTGGAAATGGGCCTGCGGATGCTTAAAGAAAAAGCCGCCCTCTAAGACGGGAGTACGGAATGTTATTCAGCTCCATACCGTTCATTGTTCTGTTCCTGCCGGTAACATTGTTGTTATATTACTGCTGTCCCTTCATCAAGGGGAAAAATCTCATTCTGCTGATTGCCAGTCTGCTGTTCTACGCGTGGGGCGAACCGCTGTTTGTGCTGATAATGCTCGGCTCCATTATTGTAAATTACTGCGCCGGGCTTTTTATCGGTTCCGCAAATTTTTCTGTCACGGGCAGGAAAATATTTTTGGCATTGGGAATAACACTGAACCTGTCGGTTTTGTTTTTCTTCAAATATCTGGGCTTTTTTGAGCAGATACTAAATTCGCTGATAAATTTATTTCATCTGTCAGGCTCGGAGCTTGCGATTCATAAATTTTTGCTGCCATTGGGTATATCGTTCTATACCTTTCAGTCGATTTCATATTTGATTGACGTGTACCGAACCCCCGCCCTTGCGCAGAGGAATCTCCTTGACCTGGGCTTGTTTATCTCATTCTTTCCGCAGTTAATTGCCGGCCCCATTGTCCGCTACCATGACATCAGCGAACAGATAAAACAACGGAAGCACAGCATGGATTTATTTGCCCAGGGTATTGAACGGTTTATTATCGGGCTGGCGAAAAAGGTTCTGTTGGCAAATACCCTGGCCGAAGTGGTTGACGGTATTTTATTGCTTCCGTATGAGAGCGTACCGCCCATGTATCTGTTCCTTGTATTGGCATCCGCCCAGTTGCAGATTTACTATGATTTTTCCGGTTATTCAGACATGGCGATTGGCCTGGCGCGAATGTTTGGTTTCAGGATAATGGAAAATTTTAATTATCCGCTGATCGCAACCAATTCCGTTGATTTCTGGAGGCGTTGGCACATCTCCCTTTCAACATGGTTTCGTGATTACCTGTATTTCCCCCTGGGCGGCAGCCGTAAAGGACCTGCGCGGCAGATAATTAATACGCTTATCGTATTTACCCTTGTCGGACTGTGGCATGGCGCTTCATATAATTTTGTCTTTTTCGGCTTTGCCTGCGGCCTGGCGTTGATAGTCGAAAGACCAATTATCGCCGGTATGAACAAAATTTTTAATAACGCGAATGTGGCGGCGCTTGCAATAAAATTTATACTGTCCCTGTGCATCAACAACATGATACGGTTTATGCTTTTTATGTTCTTCCGGCTGGACCTGCGGGCCGGTCTCTCATTCTATTCAAACCTGTTTAATGTAGGCCGCACAGCCGCAGCCCCGGTGGATGTGCTGTTTCTGACCGACACGCGCTTTTACATAATGCTGGTATGCGCCATTGCCTTCACATTCCCGTGGTGGCGCAAACTGCGTATGCCCCACAACACCCTGACTGTCGGCGTAAAATATACTGTGTTGTTGGTTTTATTTGTATTGTCGTTTGGTACTCTTACCACCGATTCGTATAATCCGTTTATTTATTTCCGTTTCTGAGGGCAGTGCCATGAAAATTGTGAATGCGGTCTTTGTTTTTATATTTCTGTTTTGCATAACGGTTCCGCTGATCTTTATCGACACAAAAACCCCGATTTCCATGCTGGAGCGGCGCGTGCTTGCGAAACCGCCCACCGTATTCTCCAACGGTAAATTCAATGCCGGGCTCATCGTGACACTGCCACGGCAAACAGACACGTATGTCAATGACCGCTTTGCCTTTAGAAGCAAAATAATAACGTTTATGAAAGTGGTGGATTTTATGGCCTTAGGCAGAAGCCATGACCATAAAATGCTGGTCGGAAAAGACAGGTGGCTTTTTTATATTGATAAATCACTCGGTGACGAGTTTGGCAATTTCAGGAAAATAAATCTGTTTGACGACAGACACATGCGAATTTTTCAGAGGCAAGTCGCCCTGGTCAACGATTTTTGCGAACAGAACGATATACAGTTTATTTTTCTGATTGTTCCGGCAACGAGTTCCGTATATCCTGAGATGCTTCCGTATCCCAGGCCGGAAGGGCTCTCCCGTACCGATCAAATACTGGCCGCCATGCCGGAGCGTATCCGGGAAAAAACGATTTATCCGCTGGACTATTTCCTTGAAAAAAAAGCTGAAATGCCCGCATCCCTGTATTATAACAACGGCCTGCACTGGACCAGACTGGCGTGTTATTATACATATGAACTGCTCCGGCAAAAACTGGAGCCGGCTTTCCCTAATCTTCCTGAGATGCAGTTCAGATTTACCCCCTACATTGATCCCGGCGAAGATAATTACGCGCGTCTGTGGTGGGGTATCAACAGATTCGGCAGGTCGCTGGTAATGATGAATGTGGAACCGGCCGGCGGATGGGAAAGCCGGTATAAATACGCGGTATTGGAAAGTGTCCAGGAAAATATTTACAATACGGTAATCGGGGTTAATTCACGAAAAGGCAAATACGGAATCATCACCGAAAACAGGGATCAAAGCCTGCCAACGGCAATTATTATGCGGGATTCGTATTTTGTCGATCTTGAGCCTTTTACCTCATCAATCTTTTCACGGGCGGAATATATATGGACGCAGCCGGAAAAAAGGAATATACGGTATTTGGAAAATTTGACTAAAAAACCCGATGTGTTTATCTGGGAATTTCCCGAACGCGCCCTGGAAGCAATCCCCCTGGCCCGGCATGGGGAATTCCCCTGGGACTGATACGAGCCGTCGGCTGTTAAACAAAATCCTATAGGTTGATAGCCGAAAAATAACATAATCGCTATATACAATTTAACAATCTGGGTGTATAGTTTATATATTAAGGCCGTGTGCCGCATAAATACATGAATTTTTATTTCAGGGGGAAGATTATGAAAATCAAGTCGTTGCTAATAATGCTTATCTGTGTACTGCCGCTTGTTTTTATACCGGGCTGCGACAAATCAAGGTCATCGAGGTCATCGGGCAGGGTCACCATTAGGGTAGAAGTATATGACCGCGGAACCGACGGTGGTAAGACGAATCCTGCCAATAACAAATGGACGCAGTGGATCAGGGATAAATTTCTGGAGGATGAAGGTATTGAGGTTGTCTTTGAGCCGATACCCCGCTTTACCGAGGAGCAGGCGCTAATCAATCTCATGGCTGCGGGGAATCCCCCGGATATCTGCATGACCTACAGCAGCGATAATATTACCAACTGGGCGGAACAGGGCGGGGTCTTCAATGTAGCCCCGTATATTGATACGCTCCTTGTAGACCTTAAAAATTTTCTGGGGCCCGATCCGGCTCTTGCGGGCAGGGATTTTATCCGCCGGAATATGAACAACCAGACAAGGGAAGTATTTTCCATGCCCGCAAAACGCATGAATGTAGCCAGGCTCAATACCTTTATACGCAAAGACTGGCTGGATATACTCGGACTGCCGACTCCTACTACCATCCAGGAATACTACGATACATTGCTCGCGTTTAAGGAAAGAGATCCGGGCAAGGTGGGCAGTAGCAAGGTGATTCCCTTTATTATGACCACCGACATTCGCTGGAATGCGGGTAACCTGCTTGAATCGTATATTATTCCGAGCCTGTCAATCCAGGACCGCTGGGTTAATACCGTTATTGACCGCTACTTTTTATTGCCCGACTATAAAGAGGGCGTCCGTTTCCTCAATAAAATGTGGAATGCGGGGCTCATTGACACGGATTTTCCCCTGTACACCGATGAAGAAACCATGAAAAATCTTATCAAGAGCGGGGTAGTCGGCTCATTCGGGCATAACTGGGATCAGATTTTCCGCGAAAGCGAGCGGCTGACGTCGGATCTGCAAAAAAATGTTCCCAACGCCGAATGGATCGCCATTGACTGCATGGTCAGTTCCGACGGCGTTACGCATAAAATTTCCTATGACCCGGCAGGGGTCAATTATTTTATTCCCAAATCATCAAAACATCCCGAAGCGGCCATGCGCTACCTCAACTGGCTTGCCCGCTACGAAAATTTCAATTATATCCAGTTGGGTCCCGAAGGGATTGTCCACACTATGGTTGACGGAGTGCCCAAAATAAACCCGCTTGCGCCTGACGGCTGGGTTCAAAACAGTTCCCAGAATATTGACTATACGCCGATAATGAACGGTCTTTTTCTGGAAACCGAGGAAGCAAGCATACGGGCGCTTGCCGCCGCTTATCCCTGGCCCGCCGAAAAGGTTATGGCCGCGTATAATGTCTCCATAAAAAATGCCAAGCCCGGCCCGGTCATTAATACCGCTCAGCCTTTACGGGCAGCAGGCCCACTGAATCAGACTCTCGTTGACAAGTCCGTTAATTTTGTGGTGCACTCCGTTATCGCGCCTGCCGCGAATTTTGATCGTGAATGGGAGCGGGGCATTGCCGACTGGCTGGCGTCCGGCGCGGATATTGTACGTCAGGAACGGGCGGCGAATTACGCCGGGTGGTAATGAGCGGAGAGTAGGGAGTAGGGAATGGGGGGTGTTCGTAAGCTAAACGTGACATCACCACGATATGCTTTCAAACAACATCTCCATTCCCGTTACTCGTAAATTTTCCGGCCCTTCCTGTCCGCTATGCCGGTCTTTCGCCAAAAGTAGGTGTTGATCTGATCGCGCCACTCGCGGGCATTGACAAGCTGGCGCTCAAAGCGCGACAGCACGGATTGAAAGACCGCGTCATCAAGTACGTCCTTCAGACTTTTCCACTGTTCCAGCATGGCCTCAACTTCATCGTAACCCTCGAAATGAGTGTCGTAGATGTTTTGCAAAAGGGTGTTGCCGTTTTTCATTATGTAATCGTAGCGCAGGCGGTGGAAAAACAGGAGCAGGTTTTCCGGGCATGTCGCCGGGTTGGCGAACATGGCGGCGTTTTGCGGCGCGTACTGGCTGGTGTAGCCGGTTCCCGAAGGCGTACGGTCAATGCCAATGGCGTGGATATCCGCGCGGTGGTAGGTTCCCCAGCGGCTGAACTCGTAGCCTTCGATGTTCGGACCGTAATGCAGGTTGGGCGTTACCATAAAGCACACGCCGAACGGCGCGTTGTACTTTTCATATGCGGGATACGACTTTAACAGCAGATCCGCGACAGTCCGCGCAGTGCCGTCCGGCCCAAACGAAAGGACGCTCCACTCGCGGGCGATTTCCTCTGCGGACAGATTCGGATTCCAGATAATGCGTCCGTAGCCGTACAGGTTTGCCTGTGCCAGCGTGTGGCCGGTCCAGTTGTGGTCGAGGCCCACGTTCGCGACAGCGGCAAATCCCTCAATATGCGAACAGCCTTCGGCGCCGGGGCCTGCCAGTTCCCTGATACTGCCGTGTTCGCCGATGTCAAAGCGCATAACATCCTGCCAGAACCAGGGCAGGTAGCACAGGTCTATCTGATGGCCGGTGTATTCCTGCGTTATCTGCAATTCCATAAGGTGGCGC
>JGI24698J34947_10001072_pt1 | contig 14070 bp, 13 predicted proteins | sample TergutMp193P3_FD_34947 | JGI IMG/M metagenome (IMG submission 34947) | reverse complement strand
ATTGAATACGCTTGACGATTTCCGGTTGCCAATAACGGCAATAAAGGTTACTATGGGGTACGTATGACAGAAGTTCTGTCCCAGGAAGAAATTGATCAACTACTCACCGCCATAAACGCCGGGGATTCCGAACCGGAAGATTTCAGGCCCGCCGCCGATACCCGCAAAATAAAAATATACGACTTTAAGCGGCCTGATAAATTCTCCAAAGAACAGATACGCACCGTTTCCATCATGCACGAAACTTTTGCCCGCCTGACCACCACGAGCCTGTCCGCGCAGTTACGCAGCATGGTTCATGTGCATGTCGCGTCTGTGGATCAGCTCACCTACGAAGAATTTATTCGCTCCATCCCGACGCCGACGACTCTGGCAATCATCAACATGGACCCCCTCAAGGGAAACGCGATTCTTGAAATAGACCCGGCGGTAACATTTTCCATTATTGACCGTCTTTTTGGCGGCACGGGCGAGGGAACCAAGGCGCAGCATGAATTGACCGACATTGAAAGCGCCGTTATGGAAGGCATTATAGTCCGCATTTTGTCGAATATGCGCGAGGCGTGGACCACGGTTATAGACCTGCGCCCCCGTCTGGGGCAGATAGACACCAATCCCCAGTTTGCCCAAATTGTCCCCCCGACGGAAATGGTTGTTCTGGTAACACTGGAAACCAAAGTCGGCGAGGTGGAAGGGATGATGAACTTCTGTATCCCTTACCTGACTATAGAACCGATTATTGGAAAATTGTCGGCGCAGTTCTGGTATTCTTCGGTGCGCCGGAACGCCACCGCCGAAAACCTTAATGTGCTAAAGGAGAAACTCTCAACTGTCGATGTTAATGTAGTAGCTGAAATAGGAAAGATCGATGTCCCGGTACGGGATGTTCTTTCCCTGCAAATTGGGGACGTGATCCGCCTGTACAATACCCGTATCGGCGATCCCTATTCCCTGAACATCGGGAGTAAAAGGAAATTTTTATGCCGTCCCGGCGTGATCGGGAAAAAAATAGCGGTTCAGATAACAAAAAAAGTCGCCGATCTTGAACAGGAAGATTTTGAAGAGCTGGCGACTGAAGGGGAGGAATAAATATGAGTGATGGCGCTCTTTCTCAGGATGAAATAGATGCGTTGTTGTCTGGAACAGATTCATCCGCTATAGGGGGCATGGGTTCCCCTACTGCGTCCGCAACTGCTGTTGCGCCCGGCGGCTCCGATGCGGATCGGCAAGCCTTACAGACTTTCCTTGCCTCAACAGTCGATGCCCAGTCGTCGAACCTTTCTATATCGACCAGCACCACTGTCAGCCTGAAGCCGCCTCAGGTGGCGTTTAACAACAGGGACAGTTTCCTAAGCCAGCTACCCGATACCGTAACGGTGGTCAAAGCGGATTTCAGTTCAGGTTTTCCCGGCGAACATATGTTCATTATCCCTTCGGAGGCTGCCAAAGTGATTGCCAGCCTGATGAACCATGAAGAAAACATCGAGCTGGATGAAATGGCAATGTCGGTAATCGGGGAAGCAATCTCGCAATTCGTGGGAGCGCAGATAACCGCCCTAACCGATAAAACAGGCAATAAATCCATAGCGTCGGTTTCGCCCGATGCGAAGAATGTTCCCAAGGCCGTGGCTGCCCTGCCCAGCGGGGACTTTGCCAGCGCCATGTATAACCTCGATATGGGCGGCGGAAAAGTGTTCCCCATCTGGGAAATATTCGGCCCTTCGGTTGCCGCCGATATTGCCCGCTCCTTAAACGGCGGCGGCGCCCACCCGGCGGCAATGCCCGCCGGAGGCATGGGAATGCCTGGAATGGGAATGCCCGGCATGGGCATGCCCGGTATGGGTATGGCTGGAATGGGAATGCCCGGCATGGGAATGCCTGGAATGGGTATGCCCGGTATGGGTATGGCTGGAATGGGAATGCCCGGCATGGGTATGCCCGCCAATGTGCAGTCGGTGAATTTCCCCGCGTTGAATCACCCGAAGCTCGGCGCTCAGGAAGCGGGCAATATCGGCCTGCTCATGGACGTGTACATGGAAATGACCGTCGAACTGGGCCGTACCAAAAAGCTTATCAAAGAAATACTGGGCATGGGCGAGGGAACCATTATCGAGCTGGACAAACTCGCCGGCGAACCGGTGGATATTCTGGTCAACCACAAACTCATTGCCAAGGGCGAAGTTGTGGTCATTGATGAAAACTTCGGCGTCCGCGTTACAGAAATAGTATCACCAATGGAGCGGGTGAGTGATATGGGCTAAGCGTTTCGCCTATGAACGCCCCCTCGTCATTCCATTTTGAGCGCCCCCGGCTGAATCAATTATTCGCGGAGGCGGTAAAGTATCCGCTTGTCGCGGTATGCGGGGGCGCGGGTTACGGCAAGACTATGGCCGTCCATGATTTTGCGCGGGAGTATCAGGCGGGGACCGCGTGGCTGCAGCTTTCAGAGCGGGATAATGTCGGAACGCGCTTTTGGGAAAATTTTATTCATTCAGCGGCGCTTGTCAACAAACCCTTCGCGCAGGCAATAGGCAAACTCGGCTTTCCCGATACCGGCGACAAACTCAACCAGTACGTTACCCTGCTGAAAGACAATGTGGAAACGCAGCGGTATATCATCGTAATGGATGATTTTCATTTGATTAAAAACCCGCAGGTTATTCGTTTTGTAGAGCACCTTCTGCGCTATTTGCTGCCGGGAACTTCCGTGTTTTTACTGTCACGCGCAACTCCGTCTGTTAATGCCGCGGGGATACTCTCAAAAGGGCAGATGTTCAGCGTAAGCCAAAGCGAGCTGGAGTTTACGGAAAGCGAACTGTTTCAGTATTTTCATCAGCAGGAAATATCATTGTCGCCTAACAGCCAGCGTGAAATTATGCAGGATACGGGCGGCTGGGCTTTTGCGATAAACCTTATTGCCCGTTCATACCGGAAAGCGCCCGGATACGCCGGCTATGTCCGTGACGCGATGAAAACAAATATTTTCCAATTAATGGAAACTGAAATTTGGAACGGTATTTCCGAAAAACTCCAGATATTTTTGCTGCGGCTTTCCCTGATCGATCATTTGTCCGTAGACTTGGTTACGCTGCTTGCCGGAGGCGGCGGAGAACTCATTGCCGAACTGGAGCGGCAAAACGCCTATATATACCGCGATGCTTACATAAACGCCTATGTGATACACCACTTGTTTCTGGAATTTCTCTGCCTCCGGCAAGCTGCGCTTTCCGATGAACAAAAAAATGAAACCTACGCGGTTGCCGGAGACTGGTGTAAGCGAAACGGTTTTAAAATTGACGCATTAGGTTACTATGAAAAAACCGGAGATTATGTCTCGATACTTTCGATTTTTTCCGAACTGCCCGCGCAGGTTCCCATCGACATTGCGCGTTACGCGGAGGGGATTTTCAGCCGTATGCCGCCGGAACTTTTCGATCAGATGGAATTTCTTGCGATAATGCATGTTCGCGTAATTATCAGCCTGGGGCAGTGGGAAGAAGCCTTTGAACTTATGCGGTACTATGAAGAGCGATTCCTTAAACTGCCGGAAAACGACCGCTTCAGGAACCGTACCCTGGGCTGCCTGTACTACTGTTGGGGCATTATGCGTACATTAATGTCAGCAGTAGACAACCGCTACGATTTTGACGGGTACTTCGCAAAGCAGGACGAGTGCCTGACGCGCTTTCCCATACATCCGGGGCCTCTTGCGAATCATCCGCTGGGGCCGTGGATAAGCCTCGTGGGAACCGCCGAGGAAGGCGCTCCCCGGCAGTACATTGATACATTGACGCGGTCTGAGTTTCACATAACGCACAGTTTTAACGGCGCAATGACCGGCATAGGGGATTTGGCGCTCGGCGAACTGTTGTTTTATCAGGGCGATGTTCAGGCGGCGGAATCGCGCATCATTTGCGCGCTGGAACGGGCGCGGGAACGCAGGCAGTATGAAATTGTTCACCGGGCATTGTTTTACACGCTGCGGATTGCCGTGTTTCAGGGGGATTTCGCAAAGGCGCAGCGGGCGCTGAAAGACATGGAAACCCAGCTCAACCAGAGCGAATATCCCAACTGTTTTATCACCTACGATATTGCGCTGGCATGGTATTACTGCATACTCTGCCTTCCCGAAAAAATTCCCGGCTGGCTCAAAGAAAATTTTGAACCCTACGGGCACACGTATTTTATTGAAAATTTTGGGAATCAGGCAAAGGCGCGGTATTGCTTTCTTGTCAGAAATTTTACGCCCCTGATGGCGTATATACAGGAACTCAGGCAGCGGGAGTCTGTTCTTTTTGGCCGCATTGAAATGCTGGCAATGGAAGCCTGCGTTCACTACAAATTGAAAAACACCGGCGAGGCATTCGCTTCGCTGCGGCAGGCGTATGATGCCGCCGCGCCTAACGGCATTGTGATGCCTTTTATCGAACTGGGGCAAAATATGCGTACGCTGACAGCGGCGGCGCTCAAGGAACCGCACCAGGCGCAGCGCACGCACTGCGGTATCAGCGACGCCTGGCTGGATAACATCAAGCGCAAGTCCGCCTCATACGCGAAGCGCCAGTCGCATATTATCGCGGAATACGGAAAGACCAACCGTATGCCCGGCGGCATTGCCCTGTCTTCCCGGGAAACGGAAATACTGGGGGACCTTTCCCACGGCCTGTCCCGCGCGGAAATAGCCGCCAGCCGCAATCTGTCAATCAATACCGTGAAGATGGTGATAAACAATATCTACGCAAAACTCGGCGCCAGAAATTTGGCCGACCTTATCCGCATCGCCACAGAAAAGAAAATGATTTAGGGCTTGTTTCGATACTCGTTCATCTTTTCTTCCAAATCCAGGTGACTAAGGAAGTCGTTCAAAAATCCCTGGTAATCTATTTTTGTTTCTTTTCCTTTGGCAAAGTGTTTTTTAGGGTATTTTCTTAAATTTCTTATTAGCTCACGAATATTGTGCTCATCAAAAATAGTTTGGCTGGTACTGTCTTGTTCTTCTGTCACAGCGCCTATCAACTTACCGCACACAGTATGGGTAAAGTCACTGTGCTTGGCAATTCCTGTATTATCTCCAAGCTTGATAAAAAGTTCGTAGTAGAAAGCGAAATGGCATATCTCGTGGGCAAGAATTATTATTGAAAATATTTTAAATGCCGCCCCTTCAATTTTTGACGGGTCTATGTATATAACAAAGGTAAACCCGTTTCTTGACGGGACATGGGCAGAATCGTCTACTAATACCCCAAGCACTACCTGATCATGGGGTAGTTCTTCTGGAATAATAGCTATGGAAAAGTATTCTTTGGCATTTAAGCTGATACCTGTACCAAATTCGTTCCCTGCACACCGGGCAGCTCTTTCAGTAAAAAATTGACCTGCCAGGCAGTCCAGCAGGTCATAAAAATGGCGCGCGAATCTAGCATTTTTGAGATTTACGCCTCGCTTCGAGCTCCTCGTACAAAGTTGAAGCATGTTTTTCAGTCAGCCTTGTAGCCAGTTCCAAGGTTTCAAGGCTGATACCGTCGTTTGATGCTTGAAATACATCAACGATTCCCTGCGCCCTTGCAGCGCGCAACGCCCCCTCCTTGCGTTCTTCGAATGGCTTTTTACTGCTTTCCACCGCTCTCCCCCTTGTTTGTACCTGCAATAGAACAGGCATCTCCGAATAGGAATGCTAAACAAGGAACTTCGGAGTTTTTTGTCTGCCTTTTGGCATAATTTAGAGACTGATAAACAAGCGCTTTTAAATATAGCATATTTTTGCCCGATATGGAATGCTATATTACAGAGTAGCGTGCAAAACCCTGTTAATTTTGCAGAGCTTATGTAGTTTCTTGCCAGCGGGCGCGGCATATATGCCGATGAAACACACAAGTTTTAGGCCGTGCTCTTGCAAAATTTCAGTTTTGTAAAGCCCTCTATATATCAAAATAATAGGCCGGACAGAGTTTGTCAAGTGATTTTTGCCGCTTTTACGGCTCCTCATCTCAGGCATTGGGAGTTCCTGCGGCTTGCCTGCAATACTTGTTTAGAATGATTTAGCTCGGCACATACAGTCCCTTGCTATTCCCCGCGCCTCTGTATTATACTGGAACGCATCACAGTATATTTCATTGACGGAGGAAATTATGAAAAGAATTCTGATGGTTTTGTGTGTCGCTGTTCTGGCGTTTTCCGCCTGTACCGGAAAAAAAGGGGCCGCGAAAGGTCTGCCTTCGGCGGATAATATCAAGGTAGGGTTTGTGTACATCGGTAGCATCCATGACGAGGGCTACACTCAGGCCCATGACAAGGGCCGCCTCGCTCTGGAAGCGATGGGGATTGAATGCGTGTATATAGAAAACGTCCCCGAAAACGCCGACTGCGAGAAGGCGATTCGCGACCTGATCGACCAGGGCTGCAATGTAATTTACACCAACAGTTTCGGGTTTATGGATTCGACTATTAACGCCGCCGCCGATTTCCCCAATGTGTATTTCGGCCACTGCTCCGGCTATAAGCGGGCGGCCAATGTATCCACCTATTTCGGCAAAGTGTACCAGGCCCGTTACCTTGCGGGGATTGCCGCCGGTTACAAGACACAGGCGAACAAGATAGGTTACGTTGCCGCCTACCCCATCCCTGAAGTTATCCGCGGCATTAACGCTTTCACCCTCGGCGTTCAGTCCGTGAATCCTGCCGCCACGGTGGAAGTGCTCTGGACTTCCACTTGGTACGATCCGACAATCGAAAAAAACGGCGCCGTTGAATTGCTCAACAAGGGCTGCGACGTTATTGCACAGCACCAAGATACAACCGCTCCCCAGATCGCCGCGCAGGAACGCGGCGCGTTTGCCGTCGGTTACAATGTGCCAACGCCGGATGCCGCGCCCCGCGCGTATTTAACCGCGCCCCTGTTCCACTGGGATGTGTTCTATGTTGATGATGTGAACCATGTACTTGCCGGCGACTGGCAGTCGCGGGCGTATTGGGAGGGGCTGGATGCCGGGACTGTCAGCCTGGATAACCTGACCGCGAACAACGATCCCCGCGCCGAGCCTGTTATAGCCGCTGCTGCCGAAAAAATCAAGAGCGGCGAATTTGATCCCTTTACCGGCCCCTTAACCGATCAGAACGGCGAGATACAGGTTGCCGCCGGAACCAGAATGACCGATGACGAAATCTGGAACATGGGCTGGTTTGTTAAGGGCGTAATCGGAATCATTCCCGATTAAGACCCGCAGAGCGGGGGCTGTGCATTTGTTGATGTGAATCTCCGCGCACTGATTCGGGGGGCAGTGCGCGGAGATTCTGCCATAATCGGCCTATCACCATGCGCCACCGTTGCTTTAGCATGGAGTTTTGCGATGTCAAAGTCAAACCGTGCGCCTTCGGCCAGTTTCCTTTTGAGATGTTTCATGGCTTCGCCTGATTCTGCGGCTTTACGGAATTTTTGCATGATTTCCGTGTTGATATGCGCTGCTTGAACCGGCTCGGCGGTAGTTTCTTTGACTAGACGGAGTGTTACTTCAAGGCGGTTGTGCCGCATTTCCGAGGGGATATACATAACTGGGGCAAGTTCTTTTTTGAATATATCATAAGTTGTAATTCATTTTTTGAAACTGATTTTCCATTTCCAAATAACCGATAGCGCCGTCAGCGAGATTTAGCACCACATCAAATTCTTCATTAAAATCAATATTGCGAATATCGTCATTAATAAATTCTGCTTTTAAATTCATTTCCTTTGCCGTTTTTATCGCATCGGCAATGTATTCTTTAGTTATATCTACGCCTACGACAGTAAATCCAAGTTTTGCCAAATGTAATGAATGCCTGCCAAATCCGCAAGCCAAATTGAGAATTTTCTCATTACCTTTAAGTTCTAAAGTTTTAATTATGAAATTAATTTCATCGGGTGTATTCTCAACCCATGATTGATTTTTTATATCTAAAGTCCAACCATTTTTGTACCATTGCGGATTTATCATAACATATACTCCTTTTGTTAGTTTCTATGGCTTTTTACGCTCTTTCATTTGGATATTCATCGTATTTCTTTCCCAAAAAATGCCGCCTGAATATCCCTGAATATTGGTATCGGTATCTGATAATGTTAAACGTTTTTCAGCCCAGCAACAATATTCTTCATTTATTTCTATTCCAATATAATTACGCCCCAATTTTTTTGCCACTACGGATGTAGTACCCGATCCCAAAAAAGGATCCAATACAATTCCGTTTTTTGGGCAGCTCGCTAAAATAAGTTTCGCGATTAACTTTTCAGGTTTTTGCGTGGGGTGATCCGTATTTTCCGGCATTGACCAATAAGGGATCGATATGTCGTCCCAAAAATTACTGGGATGAGTTAATCTGAAATTGCCTTTCTCTGTTTCTTCCCAATCTTTTGGTTTTCCATTTTCTCTGTAAGGGGCTATCACCTTTCTCTTTTGTTTCACCGCGTCAATATCAAAATAATATTCCTCACCTTTCGTGCCAAACCAAATGTCTTCCGTTGCGTTTTTCCAGTTCGCCTTTGCCCCTCTGCCNTTTTCACGCTGCCAAATTATCCTGTTTCTGATTATAGTATTATCCCGCATAATTTGATATAAACAAAAAGTGCTTTTCCAATCACCNCAGATGTATACAGAACCGTTTGGTTTTAATGTATTCAGTATCTTTGGGAACCAGCTTTTCAAATACTCTAAATAGGCATCATCATTTGTTTTTGAGAATTTGAATCCATTAAAATTTTTATCCAGATTATAAGGCGGATCAATTATTAACAGATCAGCAAATTCATTCGGCAATGTATCTAAAATAGAAAATAAATCAGCACAAACGGTTTTATTGCTAATCTGCGAGGCAGGTATTTTTTCGCCATTTGGGTAATAGAATAGCTTGTTTTTTAGAAAGACACGCTCATTTTCAGAAACAGTAATTGTTCTATTTCTAGGTGCTCGTTCTTTTTCTATAACAGTCACCGAAATTCCCTTATAAATGTATGATTTAATATACCATCATATATTTACGATTTTGTAAAGGGTGATAGTGTATGAAATCAAGTCCGATTAGATGTATTTTGGCACGGTACAATGTCGTCTAACAAACGGTATACGCTTCGCTTCGGGGGCGCGGGGTATATATGGAACATTATGTGCCATTTATCCTAAAGTTGATTTTAGAATTATGGATTAAGGAATTGATGAATTAAGAAATGCGCCTTGCGGCGCGGTATAAATTATTGTATATTTATGCTATGAGCCTTACGGCGCAGTAGACAGGGTTTTTGTGTAAATTATGGAATTATAATAAATTATGCGGATTATAATTTTTTTGATTAAGGAGTTTTGTATGATGTTGTGTCAGGCTTCCGAATCTTCTGGTGGATGTAAGAATGGCGGCGACAGAATGCCTGATACCCGTTGTACTAATTAAAATAAAATGATATGGTAAAAACGCAAACGTCATGTAACACAAGCAAGACAAAAGGAGGCGAATTGTGCAGGGAAAAATCTTTACGGAATCGATGAATCTCCGGCAGGATCAGGCCCGCATTCTGTTCAATTATTACCGGAAGGCGGCGGAAAAGATCGTAAAAGAAGAAATCGAACTGGAAAAAGCGATTGATGTTTCCAAATCGGAAATTGAACTGGCGGAAAAAGCCAAAATAAAAGGAATTGTAATTACTTCAATTTTTCCTGTTGTCGGAATCGGCTTTGCGCTTATCACGATTTTGACTTATGCGCTGCCGGCGGCGGCGGGGNTGATTATCGGCGGCCTGATAACGCTGGGAGCGCTCTGGGGCGTGGTAAGCATTATAAAAGCCAATAAATCAAAAGAAGAAAATGAAACAAAAATTGCCGGGTATGGTGAAGCTCACCGGGACATACGCCGCGATTACAGCGTTAAGAAAATCGGCCTGGTCTATGTCCCCATAGCGACCAAAGTGCCTTTTGAAGGGAAGAGTTTCATCGTAGATCACACGGGACAGGTTGGCGACAGCAATTTTAAAATGTCGGTTGTCCATAAGCCCGAAGAACTCCTCGACAGCCTGAGCAGTCTGGAGACCGCCATAAAGGAAGTTCCGCTGGTGGAGCAGACATCCGCGCCGGAGGAGATCGATACATCCGATTATTCGACATCCATTCAGCGCATCAAGCTCTACGACTATATGGGAAATATTGACCGGCAGGTACGCAATATACGGTACCTGCTCAACGACAACGACACGGTGTCCCTCGCGCTGCCGGTAGTTTTGCCGGAGAGCGAAACCGCCGGGTTTATAAAAGAATATGCCGCCGACGATACGGGCGAAAAACCCGTCGTCTCCGTTTTCAATATTGACAGCTTTAAGGAAAAACTCGACTCCTTCTACTCCCTCAATGATATGCGAAAATCGTTTGAAAAAAGCACCAGCGAAAATCAGGTGATTTATTTCAAGAAATTGATTGGGCGTCTGGCAGAGTCCGTGCAGCTCCTGAGCAAAACAAAGATGAGCAGTTCCGGCAAAATTGTGGATTACGCGAACATGATTCTTGCCACGGTGTTAAAGGCATCGTTCAATCACTACTCGCCGGTGCTTGAGGCCGAAGAAATTGAACGGATACGCTCCGCGAGTTTTGACTATCAGGAATCGGTGGATGATTATACACCCTTCTCGCTCAAGTCAAGTTCCCGTGTTAAATACGATCTGTTCTCAACCGCATGGATTGCCGAGGATCAGTCCAGGACATCAATGCCTTTCGGAATGCACCAGATACAGGAAGAAGTGCTGGCCCCGGTGATTCAAAATCTGATGGCGGAGAATCGCGTGGAACGGCTCAAGGTTTACAACGGCATCAAGGATCAAAAAATTGATTACCTGAACCAGTGGCACCGTGACACCGAGGACTTCTACGGAAGGAACCGCGCCGAGGCTGCTGACCTTATCAACCGTATGCGGGAGTCCTACGCCGATTATGTCCGCAGCCTTAACACCTACAAGGCCCTACAGGAAACCCAAATCGCCATGCAGAAGACCCGCTCCCTTGACGCTGCGGAAGTTCAGGAGACAAACAAGGAAGCCGAAATAATCGCCGGTTTTGAGCTACAGGCCACGCAGTTCCGCCAAAAACAGGAAGAATTCAGCGAATACATGGATCGGCTNAAGGANAATATTGANGAAAAAGCAGCCCAATTCGGATATATTCCGTATTACGAGGCAACGCTCCGGGACAAGGAATACCGCGATATAGCCCAATCAGCCGAGCAGTTGCAGGATCTTGATCCCCGCAGGAGAAAATTGCTGGCGGTGAGTCCGTATGTCGCCAAACACGCGAAACTGCCGCCGCCGCCGAATATTGAGCAGAAAATGTATGATGATTTCGCGATTGATTTACTGAAAGAGGCGGCTGGAACCGAAGAGGTTTCCGGGGGAGAAGAATAATCATGGCGGATTTACAATTCAATGTAGATACAACGCCGATGGCCAACTCCGTTGACACGTCACGGAGTCATATTAACGGGGTAACTGTGGCGGTTGCCGCCATGCAAACGGCGGTTATTGTCGCGGAACGGAGCGCTTCAAAAACGATCTGTGAAAATGTCGATAACGGCTTTTATATGCTGGTTAAATCACAGATNAGCCAAAAGGCNGTNGCCGCCTANACGGAAATGACCAGTAAACAGATAACAATGCTGCAATTGGCCAAAGCCCTCGATAATGTCAANCGGCAGATGGAAGGTGATTTCAACATGATCACCAAACGTTATGCAAAACTGTTTCACTCATTGAACAAAGCCCTGGAATCCCGTGTAAAAGAACTTGACCGTCCGGCCATGCAGCTTGCCGAGATCAAGAAAACCGTGGTTTTTGACAAACTCAGGGATGACAGCTCGCTGTTGTTCAGCATATCGGANGAAGCGCTGCCCTTTGNCCAAACAGCCCTCACGGGCAAGCTGAAGCANAAAACACGGGAAACNCTGCTGACCCTTTCGGACAATGTGAATGAAAACAGCTCGTACAGCGAAAAGGTTGACAGCATACTCGTGAAAGATGAAAACGATTCTTCACAGAACGACGGTTTCCGTTACCTTCCGGCAATCTTGTGCGCTACCGACAGCCTGCTGAATCCCGGCGGCAGTATTGAGAATGTTTATACGGCACAAACCGGCGTATGGCAAAATACGGCTCCCGTTGTCTCCGAAATAAACCGCGTACAAAATGAGNTGNCATGGAAAACCGTGGACAAGGAAGAAAAAGACTCCATACGCAAGGAATTTCTTGCGTTATGCGAAAGAGAAGCNGGCGANGAACGGCTCTCAGGAGAAATAATCAGGCTTTTTGATGAATCTTCATGGGAGGTATCGGGCGCATGAGTTACAGTGAAAGATACAGTACAAATATCCAGTACAGCGGCTCTGTGTCATACAGTTATCCCGCCAGCCAAAGCGGCGGTTCAGGAACCGCCCACTACAGCGGTAACATTCCCGTTAATGTTACCATTAACGTCAATACCCAGCCTTTTGACGGGAGCGTCAACCGCTTTAATAGTTCCGTAGATGTCCTGACCGGTTCGGTTGTCGCGATGAACGGCGCCCAATGCGCGGCCATACTACAGACCTCCAAAGAAGTTTCGGCATCCCTTATCAACGGCTTCTTTGGAACCATCAACACGGAGTTATCGCAGCAGCTTCAGGCCCTGGACAGCGCGATAAAAGCAACCTTTGGCCTAATCGCCGAACAGGGCAAAGCGGTAACGGATAAAAATACACAAATGGAAGGCGATTATAACCGGATCAGTTCCCGGTATATCAGGCTTTTTGAGGATCTCGACACCGAATGNCACAAAAGAATCTATGCGCTGGATAAACCGTCTTTTCTCCTTTCGGAAAATGTGCAGGAGCGGCTTATAAGCGAATCTTCGCGCAATACGGCGGCGCTGAANCTTCTTGGNATCGAAGATGTTTCNTCTTCAGAAACGCTGATGTTTGTTTCATCAATAAACAGAAGGGCGCTTGAGGTGCTGCGAACCCTGCATGAGTATATCAGCCAGGAATCCGTCATTAACTCGCTGGTTAATTCACTGCTCTGTGATGAAGAAATCGAAGAAAACATTCCGTTCAGTATTCCCGTTGTCTGGACCGAAAGCGATACGCTGGAAGGCAGTACGGTTAAGCGCGAAAGTTTTGTTCCCGATTTTATCAACGAACCCAGAGTACAATTGATTAGCGAAAAAACGGATGAGTTTTGTTCCGGCGCTTCCCCGGCGGCATGGGCCGCCCCCGAAGAACCGGAAAGAGCCGCGCTTGACAGGGAATTTAAGGCGCGGGCGGAATCGTGTTTTGCCGGTTCGGATGATGAAACGGAGCGGCGAATTTACCACACAATGCTGTCCCTGTGGCACAATTCAGAATTTGTTTCTCTGAAAAGGAGTATATAATGAAAGAGATGACCGAGATTCGCATCGGCGAATCAATTGTCGGATTAAAAGACAACCTGGTAAAAACGGCAATCCTGCCGAAGACAAGCGCGGAACTTGACCGCGACCTCAATATCCAGGGGAATGTTGTGGTTGAAGGGGCGGTTTACGCCAGGAATTTGATTCTTGATTCCGGCCCGGCGGAATTCCTCAGCGCCGTTTACGCGCATAACGAACTTCACGTAAAAAATGACGCGGCGGATACGATTATTTTCAGAAAGGCAATCGCTTCATCAGGCAGTGTTGTCGCGCTCTTGCTGAAGGGGCAGTGCGTTTTCGGGGCGGACATTAACGCCGCCATTGTAAAACTAAAGAATTGTTTTGTCGCCGGAAGCATTTTCGCAAATGAAATACAGCTTGAGAACTCCGTTGTTTTGGGCGGCTGTTTTGCCTCAAAAAAACTTTCCCTGCAAAATGTCGTTGCCGGAACGTTTAACGCCCCGGAAGTATCCGCCGGCGGCATGAATTATCTGCTGTACCCAACGGCCTTTTCCGTGGAACCGATTGCCTGCCTGCCGGGAACAGAGTTTTACAATATCACCCTTGCCGATCTTGGCGCACTGTTCAAGAACGAACCGGAAAAACCAAATACCGGAAAAATCCGCCTTGACATAGAAGCGGATTCCCA
>JGI24698J34947_10001071_pt1 | contig 14085 bp, 13 predicted proteins | sample TergutMp193P3_FD_34947 | JGI IMG/M metagenome (IMG submission 34947) | reverse complement strand
CGGTTCAAATTTTTAAGAAAGACGGTAAAGCCCGTTCTTTTTTTATCTATAAAAATAAAATTTATTTACGGGATTTTTGTGATTTATATGAACTTAACTGTGATACACTGGAAATCCTTAGAACATGGAAACTTGAAGAAAATTTGTCTTCGGACATTTGTGCTGAAACTGGTGATGATGATAAAGTGTATACTTGTATTCGTGGAGGAAAAATAACAGTAATCGACTTAAAAAAATGGTAACTTCAAGCAGTACCCAATATCTGACTTTAGTATGTGGAATATTATTAGCTACGGATCAGAAATTTATGTAAGTTGTGTTAATGGTGAATTAATTGAACTAAATAAAAACAATATGTCAATTAAAAGAAGAAAGCAATTACATAAAAAGAATATTTACAGTTTGTTAATACAAAAAAATATTATATACACTGTGTCCCAGGATTCTTCCCTAATAGCAACCGATGTTAAACACCTTGAAACAATTTTTATGGTAAAAAAAGCCATTACCAATATGTCAAAGATTTTAGGTATATATGAAACAAAATTGGTTACATCAAACCCAAATCGAAAAGAAATCACAATATGGGACACAAAAGATTTAACATTAAAACAGACGCTAAGTTTTCCGACAGGAGGATTGAATAGTAATGGGATTGTAATGAAAGACAATATAATCTACGGTAGCAATCAAGATGGAATATACACAATAGATATTCAAAAAGAGACTTGATAAAACAATTAAAATGGGGTATAATTTGTATAATGATACTTTTGGAGGAAAATAATGGAAAAAAAAGAAATGGGGTCATATAATTATTTGTACCCGGTTCCAGCAGTTTTAATTGGTTCTATTGTAAATGGAAAAGTTAATTATGAAATGCTGGGTAATTGTGGAATTATTTCAGGGTCAAAAAAGGATAAATTAAAATTAAAAAACTTTCAAGAGAACTAAACGAAAAATGGGAACGCCAGATAAAAGAAAACGGTGCGGATTTCGTTTATATGGCAAAACATGGAGTGTCACAACTACCAGAGACGAAATTATAATCAGAAGTCTCTGTAATATATGCCTAAAGTGCATGATCTGGTGTCCGTATACGACGGAATACATAAAATAAGTTTTGAACGCCTATTGCATATGTAGTTCTCCCGTAATTCCTTACAACGTAAAGACTTACAATATGCCGGCGAAGAGAGTTGAACTCTTACAAGGTCGCCCTCGGTGGATTTTGAGTCCACTGCGTCTACCATTCCGCCACGCCGGCCAAAGGTGGATTTACTATAGCCTAAACCGCGTCTTTAATACAAGAGTCCCACTACTCCCCTATAATCTTCACCAGTACGCGCTTGCGGCGCTGGCCGTCGAACTCGCCGTAAAAGATCTGTTCCCAGGGGCCGAAGTGGAGCTTGCCGCCGGTAATGGCGACAACGACCTCGCGGCCCATGATCGTCCGCTTCAGGTGCGCGTCGGCGTTGATCTCGCCTGAGTTGTGGCGGTAGGAAGAAACCGGTTCATGGGGCGCGAGTTTTTCGAGCCAGACATCGAAATCGTGGTGAAGGCCGGACTCGTCGTCGTTGATAAAAACGCTGGCGGTAATGTGCATGGCGTTGACGAGGCATAGCCCTTCCTGTACGCCCGACTCCACCAGAAGGGCTTCAACCTCGTCCGTTATATTGATGAATTCCCGGGGCTGCTTTGTGTTAAACCACAGTTCCTTTGTCGTTGTTTTCATGGCAATTAAAACGTGTACCCCAGGGAAACCTTGATAAAATTGTTATCCTTGTATTGCCCGAGCTGCCCCTCCGAATCACCGCCGAAGAAACCGCCGGACAGCGCGAACCGGATTTCATCTTTTGCCCAGATGAGCGCGGGCATGACAGCAAAATCCTTGTCTTCTATGCCACAGACCACCGCGGCCCGCAATTCAAGCTCATCCCGGAGGAATTTCTTCGAGAGCGACGCAGTAACCCTGGTCGCAGTTAACGACATTCCGCCTTCAATGTCAAAATTACCGCTCAGTATATTATCACTGCCGAGTTTATCCTGGAACAGGCGGATGCTCTCGTTCACCTGTAGGTTCAGATTGATGCCCAAAAAAAGATCGCGATCAAAACCCAAAGACCACGCCGCCGAGGGATTATACACAGACCCGTCATCGCCCTCAAAATCATCGGTGAGGTTCGCCGCAAGCTCGGCGCGGACATTAAAGCCGAACAGCACTTGCGCGTAATCAAGCCCGATCTGGTGATAGGGGTTGTACAAAAAATCAACCTGGGGTATCGGGCTGGAAGAACTGAAAGTAAACCCCACCGACGGCTGGGGAATCCGCCCGTAGTAATACTGCGCCCCGACATCGGCGCTGCCGATGGTGGTGGTAAACCTGAGACCGGCTTGCGCGTAATCAAGCGTGGTCGTATCAGGCTCAGTCAACGTTACCGGTATTGGCGGATTCGTCAGCAATTCCATCTGTGAAACCGCCCACCTTCCTGTCCTGGGAAGCTGGTGCGGCATAAACCAGGGAACAAACACCCCTTCGATCTTTGAAAAATCCCCAAGCCGGTATGAAGCGCTGATAAGAGGCCGTGCGACCCTTACGCTCAACAGGCTGACGTTATCCGCCATTTCCGTGAATACCTGCGAGTAATCAAGCGGGTTAATCACGTCAAGCGGGCCGAAACTGTCGGCCTTGCCCCAGGTGATCTTCCGCAGTCCCGCCGTGACATCGAGATTACCGAAATAGGCGCGCACATACGCTTCGTCTATGCTGACCGGTGAGGAAGACGGGCTTAGTTTCAGATCGACAACGCCCTCTGCAAAGGACGTTCCCGCAGAGAAGCTGAGTTTCCCCGAAAAAATATCGCCAAACCGGACATGATCCAGGCCCTCCGAAAAATCATCGATATACCCTATCATTGACGCCGATACTTCGCCGCCGACAGTCACATTCAACGAACTGCCCGTACCGCCTGAAAAACCGAAATCATCGTCGCCAAACCCAAAGCCGAAATCCTGCGCGGAAAGTGACGCGGCTGTTATTGCTGTAATTAAAAGAAGAATTATTCTCTTTTTCATCGCGTTCTCCCTGTTTCAAGATAGGCAGTAGTAAAAACCGATTCGGGAATCGGATCGTCATATCTGACAATTTCGATATAGATGGTTGTTGAAGTTCCCGCCCCAACCGTAGATATTTTTGTCTGCATGGGCGTCATACGCCCCTGTATATCCCTGTAGTCGGACATCTCCATCAGTTTTATCACTTCCCCCCGACGGTTGTACATTTCCGCCTTGTAAATACGGAAATTGCTCTTGTCTACCCACGATATATTTTTTGAATACTGATAGGAGCTATCTTTCGGGATCGACTGAATGACATAACAGGCATTGCCGTTCAGCGTTTCCTCCCGCAGTAATGTATGGGTATCGAGAGAAGCATCCCTGTCAATAAGCGAAATATCGTCATACGAAAAATCGGTGCCCATAAAACTGCCGCTGCTTTCAGACGCCGAAATCCGCCGCACCCTGCCAAGGCTCGGCAGGAAGATCCACTGGTCTGAGCCCCCAGAGGCATTGTCCATAGTCAGAAACCTTGTTCCGGCGACATTGGCGGGACTCTGAAACACAATCACCGCACGGTTTCCGTTGGGGCCGTCTTTTGAATACTGGTCGATGACCCGCTCGGTTGTGCTTCCGTTCCTTGCCGTAATCACCAGGCGGGAACGGGTGGACATCGTATCCATTTGAAGCCGATCCCTCGCGGACTTCATTATGGAAGCCGCATCCTGGGCGTACAGAAGAGTTGCGCTTAACAGCAGCATTGCCAATACGGAAATTCGTTTCATTGTTTGTTCTCCTTATAAATGAATTTTGGTTCAATCAAAGTAAGCAGGGCCGGTATGACCGTCAGGCTTATTAGGGCGGTTATCACCATGCAGAACGCGATAAGTATACCAAGCTCCGCGACGATCTGAAACCGGGAAAATGCGAGCACCGCGAACCCAAGGCCCACGGACAGGGCGTTGATGATAATGGCCTTGCCGCAGCCGAGGAACGTTCTTCGGAGAAACCCCTCTTTTTCGATGTGGTATTCCCGTTTAAAAAATTCGATAAAGTGAAGCGTATAATCAATGCCAATTCCAACCGTAAGGCTTCCCATCAACGCGGTCCCGATGTTCAGTTTGATTCCCAGGAGGCCCATTATCGCAAAATTGCACAGGATTGCCAAGGTCAACGTCACTGCGCCGACGACTCCGGCAAACAGCGATTTATTGGAAACGGCGACGATGATGAATACCATAAGGACGGAGAGGGCAATTGATATTACCGATGAGTTCACGATCAGATCCGTGATCGCACCTTCTATCGTTGCGTAGCCGCCAATCATGACCCTTGCGTTCGCGGGAAAGTTCACCGCAATGAACGCGCTAATCCTGTCGATAATCATCTGGCTGTCGTTGTTTCCGATCGTGCGAAGCTGTATCATCGTCCGAATCGCCGTAGGTTCCATGGGATCGTTGGAGTAACCCGAATTATCATCACCTGAAAGCAGGACTAAATAGTTGGAAATCAACCGCTGAAGCTCTTCGGGCGAGTTTTTCCCATAACGGCCTGGGTCGGAAGGAATTTCATAATACGCCATGCCTTCATAATTCGTCAGGCGTTTCAGTTCCCGCACCAAATCGCTGCCGCTTAAGCTGGAGGATTTCCCGGCGGCACTGTCGAGCAGGGCGATTAGATCCGCCGCGCTGTATTGCGCCAGATCATTGTAATTTTCCTGTCTCGACGCTTCCGCGACAAAATCATCACCGTAATCAAAATCGTCTAAACCGAAATCATCTGTATCGCCAAAGCCAAAATTCCCGAAACCAAAACTGTCTGATTCGTTATACAGTGCCGCCGGCTGTAACCCGTCAGGGGACTCACCGACATTAAACACCTGGTTGATCCGCTTGATTATATCCGTAAAGCCGACAACTTTGCCTACCTCGGGAAGCCCATCAAGGTACATGGAAAGATTATCTACCGCCTGTAATACATCGGGGTGAAGCAGTTCTTCCGTGGTGTCCGCTTCAACAACAAGATTAAGTTCCTTTGAGCCGCCGAAAAAATTCCGAATAAAATGGTCGGACCGGCTTATGCCGGTATCAGGATGAAACCATTCTACCATCACATTATCAACAATGACTTTTGAAAGGCCGTATAACGAAATACCCGCGACAAATACCGCAATCACTAGCACAAGGGTTTTTTGCTGGTCGATACCAAGGCAAACACGGGTGAGAACAGTGCTGAAGCGGTCTTCGCCTGTTTTTTCGTTTCGCCTGGGTTTCAGCGTCCGCGGGCCCCGGACGAGGAGCATCGCGGGGATAAACGTAACGGCCACGACAAAGGCGGCAATCACCCCGACGCTTGCGAGAAAGCCGAATTCCTGAATCGGGACAATCGGCGTAAAGCAAAACGAAACAAACCCCGCCAACGTCGTGAGCGCCGCCAGAAATACCGGCTTGAAGAGCTTCCTGACAAGCTCAAAGATGAGTTCCCTGTGTTCGTCAACCGGCAGTGTCTTGTTCCGGGTGTCTTCCGCGTAATGGGTAATTACGTGAATGGCGTAGGCGCTTCCAACCGCAAGGAGAATGACAGGCAGTATTGTGGTAAGAATCGAAAGTTTTATCCCAACAAGCACCGCCGTCCCGACGGTCCAAATAACCGCGATGACAACCGTCAAAAGCGGCAGGGCCACAAAGGTAAAACGCCGGAAAGAAAAAAACAGCACACCCAGCAGCACGATGACAATAAGGGGGATCAACAGGAGGTTATCCGCAATCATTGATTCATTGATGGTTACGTTAATAACCGGCATCCCGGTTATGTATACTTCCGCATAACCCTGAAACATTTCCCGTGTCAATTCCCTTATCTTCGCGAGAGTCCTGGTCACCTCCGGGCTGGTAGAGCCTTCCGTCGTCACATCCAGGGTGATAAGAATCTGCGTGGCGGAAAGGTCATCGGAAACAAGTGCGCCGCGGAATAAATCCCATGACGCGATACGCCTTCGCAGTTCGGTGATCTCCCCTTCGGTGCCGGCGAAATCTTCCGGAACCAAATCGGTAACTATGATAGTTTCACTGTCGCCTGTTATATACTGCGTAGACATGATAGAATTAATGCTCTTGACAAGCTCAACGTTTTCTACAGCTTGCGCATACTCCCGGATTCGGGCAAGAAAACCCTTTTCAAAAACCGTTTGATAGGGCCGCTCAAGCCCGACCAGAACTGTGACCTGCCCGCCAAAGGTTTCATCGATATAATTTGAGATAATGCGGGCAGGGTTTTTTTCCGGTAAAAAGCGCATATTGTTGTTATCCAGTTCCGCCCTGAAAATCTGGAGACCCATAAACACGGTGATTGCCGCGATGAAAGCGATTACATAAACGGGATGCTTAAACAGCTTATTCATATCTTGACTTTTATCATATAACAACATACATTGAGAACAGAAAACAACACACAGTTCATTTGAATATGTAGTGAATACTACACAACAGCGTGTATTTGTCCGGTTCTGTACAGTTTTTGCAAAATTGTAGAGAGGTTTTCATGGAACAAAAAGAAAACAGGAAGATCCGTTATACGAAAAAGGTAATTCGGGACAGCCTTATGGAGCTTATGAAAAGCAAGCCTATCCTGAGTGTCTCAATCAAGGACATTTGCGGACTTGCCGACATTAGCCGTTCAACTTTTTATTCTCATTATAAAGATCAATACGACCTGCTCCGGCAAGTAGAAGAAGAAACTCTCTCATATTTTGAGAATATGCTTGACAAGTACAAAGACAAACACAGCAAAACCGAAACTACGCAAATGCTTGAGGAGATGCTTGCCTACATTGCGAATAACCACAATTCCATTCAGGTGCTGTTAAGCGAAAACGGCGACCTGGCTTTTCAGAAAAACCTGTTTCAACATTTTACCAGCCATAACCTGGTAACTAACTATTTGTACGACAAACAGCAGGACGATGAAGCAAGAAACTATTATTCCGTTTTTCTGGTACATGGTTCCATCGGCCTGGTTCAGCACTGGCTGAAGGACAATATGGCCATGCCAATCCCGCAGTTGGCCAAAATGCTGCGCAAATGGACGGAATGATATAGATTATGCTCCTAAACCTTGAACACAGAAAGACGCACAAGGATATTGAAGTTACAATTATATACCCGGAAAAAAATAAAACTGTTGAAAGGCTTATCTCGTTTATCAATTCATTAAGCATCAAAATAGAAGGTCATACGGAAGACAGTATAAAGCAGATAAATGTACCGGATATTTTTTATGTTGAAAGCGATGACAAGATAGCGGTTATTTTTTGTGAAAATGAAAGTTACAAAACTAAATACCGCTTATATCAAATCACCGAAAAACTAAACAGATTTGGTTTTGTTCAGATTAGTAAATACTGTATATTGAATATAAACAAAATTGATAAAATAATTCCGTTATCCAACAGGCGCATGGAGGCGATGTTGACAAATGGGAAACGATTGTTTATTACCAGAAAATATCTTTATGACATAAAAAGAATGTTGCAGGAGAACCTTGATGAAAACTGATAATATAAAGAGAATCATTTTATACGTCTTTACCAGTACCGGCGCGGTATTGTTTCTTTTGGCTGTTTTTTTCATGTTTACGGAAAATAAGTCCATCTCTGCCAATACTATTCTTGAGATTATCGGGGCAAATACCGCGATTACTATAGGACTTTTTTTGACTTATAAAATTGAGCTTCGCCATCCAATTCTGGAATTTTTGCTTGATATTGGTTTTATGATAACTGTTATTCTTATATCAGGGACATTATTTAAATGGTATTCATATATACCTGTATGGGTTCCTGTTATCATGGTAATTGTAGTTTATATATTATTTTATTTACTTGATATTATCAGGGTTCGTAAGGATATAAAAGAAATTAATAAATTACTGCAAAAACTTAAGGAAAAAGAAGAAAAGACTGCATCTTAGTACTAAATTCGGGCGTGTTGGTTCAATTTCTATTCTCAAAAGGCATAGCAACCCTTATAAATGATATTAATGGAGTCAATAATATGCATATCAACAGTATCAGTAAAAACAGCCATTTTAAGCACTACTATCACATAGCTTCCGGAATCACCATCTTACTGGCCGCCCTCTTGTTCCTTTTCTCGTGCGCGGGCGCGGGTAGGAGTATCGCTTCCAGCGGCCTGGGGAAAGCAACGGACCCAATTCCCTTTATGAAGAACGCGAGAACCGGCGTCCTCCCGTCGGGCTTGCGTTATTACCTGCTCGAAAACATCCAGCCTGAGGGAAGGGCCTACCTGACCCTCGCGGTGGATGTCGGCTCTGTCCTCGAAACCGAGGATGAGCGCGGGCTCGCGCATTTTGTAGAGCATATGGCCTTCGTTAAAACTGCGCGGTTTGGGAAGCTAGAACTGCTCAACTACCTGCGCTCCCTCGGCATGCGCTTCGGGCCGGAGGTGAACGCCTCCACTTCCTTCAACGAAACTGTCTACGGCATCGAGGTGCCGGTTGAAGTTGCACTTGACGGCCGCAAGAAGGTCCCCGACATGGCGCTGGCAGTGATCGACGACTGGTCGCGCAGCATCATCTTTGACAGCGAAGACGTTGACGGCGAGAGGCTGGTTGTTCTGGAGGAGTACCGCTACCGTGCCCTTAACGCCAATGGGCGGATACAAATGGAAATGCTTCCACTGCTGTTCCGGGGTTCCATTTACGCCGACAGGCTTACAATCGGCCTACCGGCGGTAATCGAAAGCGCACCGGCTGAGCGCCTTGAGGCCTTCTATAAAAAGTGGTACAGGCCGGAGAATATGGCGATAATCATCGTGGGCGATTTTGACGCGGCCTACCTTGAGGTGACCCTGACCGAACACTTCCCGAGTGACAAAACGGCGTATCCCGGCGGCTCTGGAATGCCAACTTCGTTGGCGACGGCAACTGTGTTGCCGACGTTCACGCGGCCCCGTCCCACGCTGAGCGCCCCGAAGAAGGGCAGCTTTGAATCCCTGGTTCTTACGGACAGCGAGCTGGCATATTCCACTATCGAACTTTACTGGAAGAGGAAAGCTGATCCCATGCGGCAGAATCTTGCTTACTTTAGATCATATATGATTGATACCCTCGCGGACATAATGCTTTCGCTCCGCTTTGATGAAGCGGGCACAAAGCCTGATACGCCGTATATGGCGGCTAACACCGGCAGGGCCAGTCCCGACAATTCCACCCGGTTTTATTATCTCTCGGCAATTGCGAAAACGGGCTTTACGGGGGAATCCCTCCGCGAACTCTTCCTCGTCAGGGAGACCCTCTCCCGTTACGGCTTCACGGGCGATGAGGCGGAAACCGCGAAAGCGTTCCTTCTCTCAAACCTGGAACAGACGACCGCCGAGAACCAGCACTCAAACAATTTCGTGAACGCCTTCACGGAGCATTTCCTGAGCGGCGAACCTGCCCCGGATCCGGAATGGCAGCTTGACGCCGCAAGAAGGCTGCTTCCCGGCATCACCCTGAAGGAAATCAACAAAGCGGTAAAGGACTATTTCGCTGACGACGATATTACGGTCATTATTGCCGCACCTGACACGGAGGCGGCAAGCCTCCCTGGAAAGGCCGAGATAAAAGCCATGTCGGATGAGATGCGTAAAGTGAAGATAGCCGCGCCCGTGAGCGCAAGCCGGGGGGACGCACTCCTTTCGTTTGTTCCCGCACCGGGCTCAATTGTCTCGGAGACAACCGACAGCGAAACAGGCGCAATAATCATCATGCTCAGTAACGGCGTGGAACTCATTTTAAAAGAGACCCGGAACCGAAACAGCGAAGTCAGCCTTTACGCCCAGGCGAGGGGAGGCCATTTGAGCGCTCCGCCTGAGAGCGCCGTTTCCGCACGGCTTGCGGCTGACATGCTGAGCGCTTCGGGCCTCGGCGCCCACACCCGCACAGAGCTGACGAGGCTTCTCATGGACAGGCAGGCGTCCCTCTCGTTCTGGACACAGGACTACCTCAGGGGCTTTAGCGGCGCGGCGTCCGTGAAAGATCTCCGGACGCTTTTCGAGCTGCTTTACCTGAGTTTCACCCAGCCGCGCATGGATGTCGAAGCTGTCACGGCCTTGCTGGATCAATACAGGGCAAATCTGATTTTTCAGGAAAACAACCCCGACGCCGTATTCGAGCGTGAAATCTACCGCACGATTTACGGCAACCCGCTCTTGCACCCGCTGGAAGCTGCGGACCTGGATAAGGTGGATTTGAACGACGTCGTGACTTTTGTAGCCGCCTGTCTTAACCCCGCCGACTACGTCTTTGTGATCGCCGGCAACATCGATCTTCCCCTGCTCCGTTCCCTGGCGGAGACCTACCTCGCGTCCATCCCGCAGAGTGACGCTTTCAACCAATGGGCCGACATCGATCCGATGCATCCATCTGATACGACGAGGGAAATCCGAAAAGGAATGGAAGAGCGGAGTACCGTCTACATGGGCTGGTTCAGTCCCCAGACCTATACCGAGGAAAAAAGCGCCGCCGTGTCTGTTTTGACCGAGTACCTTGACATCCAGTTGATCGACGAAATACGGGAGAAGCTAAACGGTGTTTACGCGGTTGCTCCCAGGGTTATGATTTCACCCATTCCCAGAGGGGAACTCACAGGCGAGGCGTATTTGTTCTGTGACCCAAAAAGGGTTTCGGAACTAAGCAACGCGATGAAAGAGGAATTCCTCAAAGTCGCCAGGGGTGAAATAAAAACGGATGTCCTCGAAAAAGCGATAGAAGCGGTGATCCAGGGCCACGAGGGATCCATACAGCAGAACAGTTACATCGCCAACAGTTACGCTGATTCCGTGGTGATTTTCGGCGCACCCCTAAGCAGGGTGGATTACAGGCCCTCTCTGTACCGGGCAGTAAGCCCCGCCGACCTTCAAAGGACGGCGGCTGAACTCGTCAGGGGGAGCTTTATTCAGTTCTTCCTTTACCCGGAGAATTAGCGTATACGCAAATTGTCGAGACCGGCAAGCCTTATTCTTTCGTGTGATCTCCAATGCCGGCTGTGACTTCGTTCATTTCTACGGCTTCTTCGCTAACGTCGCGAAATAGCTTGGGGCATATTCCCTAATTCGCCCGCAATTATCATAATCCTCATAGAGATCCAATAACATAAAACCCGCCTTTAACTGGCCGCCGATCTGCTCTTCCAGCGAGTGACTGAATTGAATCCCTTCATCATTGTCCATCGCCTTTTTATACAGGTCTTCGTTTATCAGCGGATTATACGGCAATTTGTTTGTTACTTTAAGCGGCTTGTTTTCCTCCTCATCAATCAAATAATTCAGGCTGTTGTCCAGTCCTGACAATAATAAGCCGCCCTTTTTTAAAACCCTGAAACACTCGTTCCAGACATGGTACACATCTTCGACATAACAATTTGAAACCGGGTGAAAAATAATGTCGAAACACGAATCCTCAAAGGGGAACCTTTTCGTCATGTCCGCTTTTGCAATCGCGATATCGTATTTTTCACGCGCCGCTACCATTATTTCGCTTTCGAGCTGCTTGTCCGAATAATCCATCACCGTGCAAACCGCCCCCAGCGCCGCAAAAACCGGCATCTGCTGCCCGCCGCCCGAGGCAAGACCGAGGATCTTTTTACCTTTCAAGTCCGGAAACCATTCCCTTGGAACGGGCTTAATCGGTGTAAGCAAAACGCCCCATTCCCCTTTTTGGGTTTTCACGTAATCCTCATGCGAAATCGGAATACCCCATTCCCACTTTTTTTCCACCCAGAGATCGATTGTCTTCGCGTTTATCTCTGTATAATTTTTTGTAACCGTATGATTTTTCATACCTGTATACTTTTTCATACCTGTACACTTTTTCATAACAATTGTTATTGTTGTTTCATCGCCCGTAAAAAAGCTTCCAGGGCTTCTTTTGTCCCGAAACTCCCCTGAAAGAACGAAGGACTGCCGCCGCCCCTGCCACCCTGCGCCTCAAACGCGGCTTTGATATGCGAACGCAAATCGAAACCTTTGGCGGAACAAAAAGCGACGAACTTCTTATCCCGCTCCGAGGCAAGGATGAACGCCGCCGGGCTCGTCTTCTGGACTACCTTGCCTATGTTCTGCACTTCATCAATGCCCTCTTCAGCATAAGATTCGATGACTAAAATCGGGTTATTAATACCAGCATTGTTGGCGCCACGAAGCAAGACTTCAATGCCGCTATCATTGGCTTTTTCAAGCAAGTCCTCGGCTTTTTCCTGCATAAATTTTTCTTCCAGCACTTTAAGCCGTCTTTCGATCTGTGCCGTTTTATCGATATAGTCAAGAACGCCCTTGCCAATTTCCCCTAACGGAACGCTGAGGGCGTGGGAAACGACGGCGGCGTTCTGCCTGAGATGGCGGCTTTCATGCAAGAGACGCCGCCCGGCGCTGAAGTTGACGCGGGTCATGCCCTTGTACTTTTCCGCACCGTGTATGCGAAAGAGACCAATCTCCCCGGTTCTCTTAACGTGCGTCCCGCAGCAGGCGATGATGTCGCAGCCCTCAATTTCCACAACGCGAATCACCTCCTCCCCCATTGGAGGAACTTTTCGTAGGGGAAAAGAGCCGAGGTCCTCAGGCGGGCAGAGATGAACAGTCACAGGACGATTTTCCTCAATTACGTTGGCGACAGCTTCTTCCACGGTTAGGAGAAATTCATCGCTCATCTCCGGGGTATCCACGTCGATGGTATAGGTTTCGTCCCCAAGGTGCATGGAAACCGTAGGCGCGCCAATCATGTTGATAATGGTTCCCGAAAGGATGTGCTGGCCCGAGTGGAGGGCCGTATAGTCCCGGCGGCGGCGAACGTCCAGAAGGCATTCCGCCTTCCCCGACTTGAGTTTTGCGGCGTCAGCAGTGGCAACCAGATGGGAGATTTCCCCGTCATTGTCGCGCACATCCAAAAGGGGGACGCCGTTAATCGTTCCCCGGTCGGCGGGCTGGCCGCCCCCGTCGGGGTAGAAAATCGACTTGTCAAGGATGATTGCCGTCTTGCCCTCCCCGGAGAGACGGAGTTCCAGAATCTCAGCCTCAAACGGCGCAGCGGAAACGTAGTTATAATAGACTTTTTCAGTTTTATTCATTTCGATAAAATACTAACAGTTTGTGGAAGAATTGTACAGAATTGGATATACTCCTGTCATGCGGAATAGATTGACTGACGAACTTGCGGTGTGTGGGCTGAACGCGGTAATCGCGGTTGCGGAAAACCACCCCGAACAGATAAACCGGCTTTTCCTCAGGGAAGACAGGCTGGCCTCGTTTACCAAAATTTGCAAGAGCCTCGCGGAACGGAAGCGGCCCTACAAGCTCTGTGAAGACGAGGAACTTGAGCGGATATGCAAAACGCCCCACCATCAGGGGGTGGTAGCGATGATCCTCCTGCCCGCGCTGGAACCCCTCAGCCGCGAGGACGTGGATGAATGGGCGCGGGAAGGACGCACAGGCCTCGTGCTTCATTCGGTGGGGAACGATCTCAACCTTGGCGCGGTGGTGCGCTCCGCCGCTTTTTTCGACGTGAAGTACATCGTCATTTCCGAGAAGGACGCCGAGGCCAAACTCTCGACCGGCGCCTACCGCGTCGCCGAGGGCGGCATGGAGCACGTAACGGTCAGGGGCGTGGGGAACACGGCCGCCTTTCTCCGCGACGCTTCCAGGGCCTTGATCACCATCGGCGCCGACGTAAGGGCCCGCCAGAGAATCGCCGACTTGCCGTGCATCGTCCAGGAACAGAAGGGGCGAACCGGCATCGCTGTGGTTTTGGGCAACGAGGAAACCGGCCTTCCCGACGACGTAAAACGCGCCTGCTCCGTCCTCGTCCGCATCCCCGGCACGGGCCTCGTCGAGAGCCTCAACCTGGCGCAAGCCGCCACGCTGTTCATGCAGAAGATTTTCGAGTTATAGAAAAGCCGCTTACTGGGCGATACTAGATTTGAACTAGTGACTTCTACCGTGTGAAGGTAGCACTCTCCCACTGAGTTAATCGCCC
>JGI24698J34947_10001070_pt1 | contig 14090 bp, 9 predicted proteins | sample TergutMp193P3_FD_34947 | JGI IMG/M metagenome (IMG submission 34947) | reverse complement strand
GATTTTTTAACCTACATAAGCAAGGAGCCTATTCACAGAAAATACCATCACCACAACTTGACTTTCAGCATGATTTACGCTTATTCCGAAAACTTCATCTTAGTGCTTTCGCACGATGAGGTTGTTCACGGAAAGGGCAGTATGCTCAGCAAAATGCCGGGTGATTGCTGGCAGCAGTTTGCGAACCTGCGTTTGGCTTATGCCTTTATGTATGCGCATCCCGGCAAAAAACTTCTGTTTATGGGCAGCGAATTTGGGCAGGGCAAGGAGTGGGAAGAGCAGCATTCTTTAGATTGGCATTTGCTTGATTTTGAGGTTCACAACGGTCTGCACAATATGATGAAAACTCTTGGCAATTTGTACAAATCGGAACGTGCTTTTTGGGAAATAGACCACCACTGGGACGGTTTTGAATGGATTACCTGCGATGATGTTGACAATTCCGTGCTAAGTTTTTTCCGCCGTTCCAGAGGCGGTGAACTCATTCTGTGCGTGTTCAACTTTACCCCTGTCCCTAGAATACCTTACCGCCTAGGTGTTCCGGCTGGTGGAAAATGGCTTGAGATTTTCAATTCCGATTCCCAGCTTTGGGGCGGCAGCAATATGGGCAATGCCGGTGAACGCTGGACGGAAGACATTTCTTCTCACGGCAGGCCGTTCAGTTTGGAATTGACCGTTCCACCTTTGGGAGCGGTTTATTTGAAGAAGGCTTAGCCGCAGGCTGTGGCCTATTTCCCGCAATTAATGTTGGGTTTGGCATCTGTCAATTTGGCTTGGCCGCCCATCATTTTCATGCCGTCGTTTTGCGCGTCGCAGAGCTTTTTAACATCTTGCGTGCCTTTTAGCTCCATGCAACTTATGGCTTTGCCGGCTATGTAGGATACGCAGTACATTGGCTTTGAGGGGTTGTTTGCCGGAGCAGCAGGAGCCTTGGCAGGTGCTGCCGCAGGTGCCTTGGCAGGAGCGGGCGTAGGTACCGGAGGGAGAACTTCTTTAGAAGCTTCGCCATGGATGCAACGTATGCTTAACAAAAGGTTCTTAGCGACGTTGCCAATGTAAACATCGTCTCTAGTGTTGCTCATAGTGTAATAGTTATTGAACTCATGGGCACTCCACCAAAGGCCACTTTTATCAATAGCATCAAAACCGCCATCGGATTTGACGTAGCCGCCTGGCAGGGCGGAAAAACCGAACTCGTCCTTACCATTATTCCAGCCGCTCTTGGCTTTGAGCTTGGCTCCCGCAGAGCTTTTACCGCCGACAGCGGTCATCAACTCACTCAACTCCGCACTACTCGGAATATGCCAGCCATCGGGACAAATTCCTTGATGCTTTGAGCGTATCTGGTTAGAGCAATTGTTGTCAGCGCAGACGGATGGAAGTTTCATGGCTGTTAGCCAGCCGTATAACCGTCCGTATTTTTTGCAATTTTCCGGCTTGTTATCGTAGCATTTACTGCCTTCCTCATTATAGTTCAGATTTTCCGCCATCCAAATTTGTTCGCCTATCTTGACTGTCTTGTATTGTTTTTTCTCGCGAGGGTCAAAGCCAGCAGTTTTTAATAACTTTGCAATGGAATCGGCTTGTGCCTTTTCCTTCGCTTTCACTTTCGCAATGGAATCGGCCTTAGCCTTCTCAATGGCTTTTTTTTCCGCAGCTTTTTCCGCAGCCGTAAGCTCCTTTAAGCAACGAAGGGAGAAAGCGTAATTATCCCTGCTGCTGTAATATCCGAATCTTATCTCATTGTAATACGATGCCATTCTAGCAGCAGATTCCGCAGTCCACCAATATCCGTGGTCTCCCATTGTCTCATAGTCTTCTTGTGTTCTGGTTTCTCTATAGCCGCCGGCAAGCGCTGCAAATCCAAAATCATCTTTGCCGTTGCAATTCTCCGTATAGCAATGTTTATCCCATGAATCCTTCGCTTTTAATTTTAATGCGGGTTCAGAACCGATATACTCGGCAAGTTTCAGCCAATCTTCGTCGCTCGGCAGCCCCCAGCCTTTTGGACAAGTTTTTTGCGCAGCATCTTGATTGTACAGCCTGCCGTATTTTTTGCAATTGTCCGGTTTGTTTTCATAACATTCACTGCCTTTTTCATTGTAGTTCAAATTCTCCGCCATCCATGTTTGATAGCCTATTTTTACCGTTTTGTACTTTTTTTTGTCCCTGGAATCGGTGAAAGTACCTTTTTGCTGGGCGAAAATTGCCGTGCAGATTAACAGCAATGCTATTGTTGCTTTTTTCATTTTGCTAAACTCCTTTCCCGCTTTTGTCCAGCCCGCCAAACCCTTGGGAATACGGGGCTTGGCAGGTTTGCGCCGTTCGGCACAACTATTTCAAAAACAAAACTGAGCAAACAGCAGACAAAATGATTATCGCAAGAAAGATAACCATGCTGCCGTAGTCAAAACGTATTCTTCTGCACATTAAAAATTGTAGCCAAAAGAAAATTTCATAGCCCAAGGAGGGCTGGAAACTCCATGTCCATTTATTGACACTGCGTCTATGAACCCGCTAGCAAAGGTAAAATCAACCCACCAATTTTTAAAATTATCCTGTTCAAAACCGAATGTATGCCACTGGCCAAAATCAAGACGGCTTTGTTCTCTTTTAAATGGGATTGAAAAGAAGGGTGCGCCTAGATCTTCATTTTTGCTAAATGTTCCAATCGTGCCAAACGCAATATAAGGACCAAGAGCATATTTAATACGCATTCCGCCGAAAAGCGATAGGGTGAAAGCTGCCGTTGCCGGAACTTCAAGCCATATTTGGGTGCCGCCGTCCACAGCGCTTTTTCTGGAAGTTACAAAGGCGCCCGGTTCAAGCAACATTCTAAATTGAAAAGCATCGCCGCCAAGCTCCATTGAAAAAATTCTCATAACATCGTACAAAGCGCCCAGGTGCCAGCCAAGGGTACTGCCGTAATAACTAACGCCGCTAAAATTAAAACCTGCTCTTATGCCTAGAGGCCTTTCTTCTTTTGAACCAACCGCTATGGGGGACTTCTTCTCCTTTTTCGGTTCCTCAACCACAGGCGGTTCTTCCGCAACTGCGGGTGTTTCTTCTACAACGGCTGTTTCTTGTGCGGATTCTGTGCCATCGTCTTCCTGAGCGAAAACTGCTGTTGCAAAAGTTATAGTTGCAAACAACGCTATCGTTTTTTTCATGTTAACTCCTTGGTAATAATACCTGTTTATTTAGCAGTAAATTATAGAAATAAATTACACATTTGTCAAGGGAAAAAGTCGGAAAATTTTTTTCTAATCCTCGCAATAAAATACATTACATAAAATATGACAGAAGAACCTGCATTGCAGACAAAGGCGTGGCACGTTCTGCTTAAAGTAATGATAGCGTCATTAAATTATATACTTATACACTTTCCCGGCAGTTTGCAGAGAAAACATACGGCTAGATTGAAAATTTCTAAATTCTCCCTTATGCTTGCCAGATTGCAATACGTTTCACCAATACCGTTGCTGGAATTTCTGATTTTTGCGGAGGTTGAATCGCTATAAATGAAAAATACTATTGAAAACGGCGGAGTTTGTTTTCCCAAGGGTTTTACGGCGGCCGGAGTGCAAGCCGGCATAAAAGCGAGCGGCAATTTGGATTTAGCCCTGCTGTACAGCAGAGAACCGGCCAAGTGTTTTGCCGTTTTCACAAAAAATCAGGTGCAGGCCGCTCCTGTTTTATACGATAAAGAAATTTTATCCGGCAAAAATGACGTCAATGCCATAGTGATAAACAGCGGGAACGCAAACGCTTGCACCGGCGATCAAGGCTATGCAGATGCGGCAAGCATGGCAGAGCTTGTGGAAAGAGAATTGGGTTTGGGCAAGTTTTCCGTTTTGGCATGTTCCACTGGCGTAATCGGCCACAAGCTGCCGATGGAAAAAATAAGGGCGGCAATTCCCGAACTCGTTAAAAATTTGAGCGCGCAAAATTCCGAACTCTTTGCAAAAGCTATCTGCACCACAGACACCATATTGAAAACCGGTTCCGTGTCCGTGCAAACTTCAATGGGCGAAATTCGCTTTGGCGGCTCGTGCAAAGGCTCCGGCATGATTCACCCGGATATGGCAACCATGCTAGCCTACATCACAACCGACCTGTACCTTCCCGGAAATTTCTTAACCGAATTTAAAACTCTCGTAAACGAAACCTTTAATGCCATAACCGTGGATGGCGATATGAGCACCAACGATACCTGCATTTTGCTGGCAAACGGGCAGAGCGGAATCTTTTTTGACAATTTGAGCGTAAGCGAGCAAACCGAGGTTCAGAGCGCCCTCTTTGATTTGATGAAATATCTCTCCTTGCAAATAGTCCGGGATGGCGAAGGTGCAACCAAAAAAGTGGAGATTGAGGTTTGCGGTGCGCGCAGCAAAACCGAAGCCATGCAAATTGCAAAATCCATAGCCACAAGCAATCTGGTAAAATGCGCCTTCTTTGGCGAAGACCCTAACTGGGGGCGCATAGTCAGCAGCGCAGGTGCGAGCGGGGTAGTGTTCCCGGCTGCCAAACTATCGCTTTATTTTGAAGATGTGCAGGTAGTAAAAGGTGGTGTGCCGGTGGAAGCCGTGCGGGAACGATTGACGGAGATTGTAAAAAGAAAGGAATATAAAATTTCCCTGGATTTAGGTTTGGGCCAGTCCAAAGTATCCGTATTTACAAGCGACCTGAGTTACGATTATGTCAAAATCAATGCGGAATATACCACGTAAATGGTTGGTTGCCGTCATCATAGGGGTATTGTATGCAACTTCCTTACCGGCGGCAATCCCAACCCAAAAATTAACAGCAATCGATTCGATTCCTCATCCGCAAACGCGTTTTACGCAGGGTCTTTTCTGGGATAACGATGAGTTGTGGGAATCTACCGGCTTGGAAGGCAAATCCAAAATTTACAGGATGAACAAAAAGGGCGAGGCCTTTGACTCTATTGCCATGCCGTTACCCCATTTTGGGGAGGGTATTGCGAAAATGGGCAATAAAATGCTTTGGCTCACCTGGCACTCCAATTCGGGCTTTGTTTTATCTGCAAAGCCCTTGCGGTTTTTGGGAACTTTCAAAATTGGGGGGGAGGGGTGGGGATTAACGGTTTGGAAGGGTAATTGGCTTATGAGCAACGGAACATCATCGCTTTCCGTGCTTTCTCCAAAGGATATGGGCGTGATAAATACCGTAAAAGTCCAAGCGGAAGGTGTTCAGGTCGGAAACTTGAATGAACTGGAGGCTGTGGGTGATACCCTTTACGCTAATGTGTGGCACAGCGACTCCATAGCCGTAATTTCCATGCCTGTCGGCAGTGTTGTTAAATGGCTGGATTTTTCGGAACAAGCTAAAAGCATAAGGAAGAACTACCCAAACGCAGAAGTATTGAACGGAATAGCCTTTGACGGCAAAAATTTGTGGTTCACAGGCAAAAACTGGCCCTGGATTTACAGGGTTGGCTATCCTTAAAAAGAAACAGAATTTGCGGGTTTTAATTCAAGTTGTTTTTAAAGTTTATTTTCACAATATTGAGTGCTCTGGCTTCCTGTTCGCTGATACCCAGCAACCCCCCGTAAATGGTAAAAGGGCTTGCAGACCCGCCTTGCTCGTTGCATTTAACCGTGATGTGCAGAGCATTTTCCGCTTCGCCAATGGAGAATACATGCTCATTCAGGTTTAAGCTTTGCCCTCTGTGGCTCAAAACCGTAGGCAGGCAGCCATTTTCCTTTTTTTGCGATAAACCGCTCGGATACTTACCCTGCATACAATAATCCATGAATTTTGGGAAATTTGCGGAAAGTTTGTCTTTTAGCGGCTCAATCAGAACTATTTCCAGGCCGCTCGGAAAAGTTTCGTTTATGCTCCTTATCAACTCTGCCTTCCCATCTTCCAAATCCAGTTTTTCCAGAAGCTCAACGGAAATCACTTCGCAAAGGGATTCCAAGCCTAGGGGCAATGCTCCCGTATTCGCTATGCGTGGCTTAGGGCTAAACCCCTCGCTGAATTTAAGAGGAATGCCGAGACGCACAAAGGCCCTTTCAAAAAAAGAAAGGGTGTTTTGGTGCGGTAAAAAGCGGCTGCTACCCATTTTTCTGAAGACAATGCGGTAAGAAAAGACCTGCGTTTTTTTATGAATACGGGCTTTTTGCAATTCCTCTATTTCCTGCGCGGTTCTGGAAGGGGCGACATATTTTTCCGGAATTTTACCGAGGATGGTGTCTTTTCCGTTCCCCGTAATTCCGCATGCCCGGCATTTGCCCCATTTGCAGTTTTGCACCCATTCGCTGCTTGGGTTGTGCGCACGTTCCCATTCTTTTTGCAAAAATTCTTTGCTTACGCCTGCGTCTATAATATCCCAAGGCAAATTTTCTCCCTGGTTAAAGCCGTCAAACATCCGAGAATTGCCGTAGCCGAAATCGTACCGGATTTTTTCCCATTCGTCTGGGTTCAGGTGTTTGCTGTCGCTTTCAAACACAAGGCCTCTTTGATACGCCTCGTAAATCAGGGGAGCTAGATTGCGCCCGCCTCTGCTGTAGATAGCTTCCAAATGCGCCATCTCCCATGAGTTCCAAGAAACTTTGACATTTTTGTGTTTGAAAAATTTGTCCTTTAAGATTTTTATGTGCGCTATTGCCGTTTCCTTTTTCACAAAAGGTGCCCACTGCAGCGGAGTCCACGCCTTTGGAACAAAAATTCCCACGCTAAGATTTATCTGGCATTTTTTATTGTAGCGCATTCCCGTTTCCAAAAGTCTTTCCACAAGCTTGACCAGAGCCTGAATGTCTTCTTGGGTTTCGGTAGGGAAACCTACCATTATGTACAATTTGATTTTGTTGAATCCGTTTTGAAAAGCGCTTTCGGCGGCTTGCTCAATATCGAGGTCGGTTATGGTTTTGTTTATGAATTTTCGGAGCCGCTCGGAGCCTGTTTCGGGAGCGAATGTGGCACTGCGCCCGCCCTTTAGGGCATAGACCTTGTTCGCTAAACTTCCGCTGAAACTGCTGACCCTGAGCGAGGGCAGGGAAATATCTATGTTATCGAAAAACGGGTTGTCTATAAAGGAATCCAACATCGGCTCAACAGGTGAGTAATCTGCGGTGGATAGCGACAGAAGTCCGAGTTGGCGGTCGCCGGTTGCTTTTAGACCATCAATTGCAAGGTCAAGAACATCATCTGCGCTGAGTTCCCTGGTTGGCCTGTACCAGTAACCCGCTTGGCAAAATCGGCAGCCCTGAGTGCAGCCTCGCATAACTTCCACGCAAAAGCGGTCGTGCACAAGAGGCATATTAGCTATCAAGTTTTTTACCGGGGAGAGCTCCTTTGCAAGGCTCTTTACATAAATTCTTTTGACGGATTTTGCTTCCCTGTGAATAGTCGGCACATAAAAACCTTCCAGCTCTGCTATCTGTTCTAAGATTTCCGCCCTGTTTTTCCCTGTCTTTTTTGCATTGCCTATCAAGCGTAAAGCAACAGGCGTAGCGAGTTCGCCGTCTCCTATGCAGAGGCAGTCGAAAAAATCCGCTATGGGCATTGGATTTGCCATGGCTGGACCGCCCGCTATTATTATCGGTTCGTTTTCGCTTCTGTTTGCGGCAAAGGCGGAAATTTTCGCAAGCTCCAAGACGTATGGGATATTTGTGAAATTCAATTCCGTTTGCACCGTTATGCCAACAGCATCAAAACTTCTCACCTCGCTGAGAGATGCATGCGTGTAAAGGGGAGTATTGTTTTCTCTCATGAGTTTTGCCATGTCGCTCCACGGCGCAAAGGCAACTTCGCAGAGCAAATCCGGCTCTTTGTTTACGGCGTTGTACAGAATCCGCATTCCGTTGTGCGACATCCCTATTTCGTAAAGGTCAGGGAAGAGCAAAGCCATGCTCGCTAGAATTTCTGCTCTTGCCTTTACCACGCTATTAGCTTCGCCGCCCATATAACGCGCCGGGCTCTCTACGTAAGGCAAAATTTTGACTAACCCAAAACTCTCAACTCTCAACTCTCAACTCTCAACTAAAATAACTAAGGTAAATCTTTCAACAAAACCAAATTTTTTCCGGTTAGTTCTATATAACCATTTTTTACGAGAAAAGATAATTCTCTGTTCACCGTTTCCCTTGTTGTGCCGCACATCGCCGCTATTTGCTGCTGGGTTGGGCGGTTTTTCAATATTATCTTTGTTTTTTCGTTTTTTTTGTGCGATATTTCAACACCCGCTTCTTCTATAAATTGCATTAAACAGGACTTTATTCGCCCTTTAACGGTGCTCATTGAGAGTGATGCTATTTGCATGTAGGTTTTGCCCAATTTTTGCGTTGTAGCTCTTAAAAAAGCGACTAATAATTTGGGAATGCCCGTTGTTTCGTTTATAAAATCCTTTCCTTTGAAAATGATAACGGAACATTCGCCTTCGGCTATAACCGAAAAATAGCTTTTAGCGCTTTCGCTGAAAAGCTGTATCTCTCCGAAAAAATCTCCTGCGTTGAGCAGGCTCAAAATGCTATTCCTTGAATTTTTTGGGTCGGAAAAAATTTTTACCTGCCCTTTTACTATAAAAAATACGGCTCTGCGGGTATCGCCCGCGAGTATTACGGTTTCTCCGTGTTGAAAATTTTGGACTGTGGCGATTTGCGCAAATTTATCCAGGGTTGCTTCGTCCAAATCGCTAAAAAAATTCACACTGCGGAGCAGCCCCGCCATATCAGGATTATTTCCCTGTTTTTTTTTGCGCATCAGTTGAAATATAGTAAACTCTACATCACTCTAGCCACCGCAAACACCATTCCGGGCCTGAAATATTTTCCGGCGGTATATCTCAATGCCGTGTTGTGCAGCAAAATGAAAAGCTCTGCTGCTTTAACCTTGTGCTTTGCGCAAATACTCTTGAATTCCTTTTCAAATTTGTTTAAATTCCTTGGCAAATCGGGAGAAATTCTGCAATCCTCAAACAAAGCGCCGGCCTTCTTCAAATCGCTTAAAAGAATTTTCGTCACCGCTTTTTCTTCGTTAATTTTAACACCTGTATGCAAACGGCAACTCCCGTTAAAACCTTCCGGAGCGGCGAAAGGAATACGCGCCTCCCTGTAAAGATTGCGAAAACACGCCTCCAGCAAATCTTCGGCTTCCCTTTTCATCCCGTGCATATACATTGCGGTTGCGAGGCTGTATTGAATACCAATCCAAACATCATGCGCCTGGAAGTTGAATTCGTCAAGAGGAGAACCATCCTTATGCACAAGATTCGCCGCGCCTATCAGCGGGCTATTCTTTTTGTAGTTGGTATTGTAAATTTTCGCCAAAGCGCGTTTCGCCTTTTCTGAGTCCGTAATCGGTTCCAAACCGAGCAGCCGCAAATATGTATCTGCGGCAAGAGCGTCAGCAAAAACATCTTCGTTTACACCCTGCGTTTTGGAAACGTAAAAAATGAAATAACCATCCTTTTCGTTCCATAAAATTTCGTGGAAAATTCTTTGGGCATCGCTTGCCCAACCGCTCCAATGAGCCGCGCGGTCACTGTCGCCGAGCGTCTCGGCAATTTTCGCCGCCGCCCTCAAACCCGCAATCCACAGGGAGCCGCAATAAACCGAAATCCCGTGGCTTGCCAGATTGTCAAAGGTATCGTCCGTTCCGTGAGTTAACGGAAACACCTGCCCGGGTTCAACCAGCTTTTCCAAATATTCCATCGAAGCATAAACCGCATCCCTGCAATAGGTTAGCACGGAAATATCGCCTGTCATCTGGTAATGCCTTACAACCATCAAAACAAATTTCGGAGCGAGGTCTTTCCATTCCTTTACATTATGCCAGTTATAAGCATCGGGAGCAGCGTCAAAGGGGCTGCCCAAATCGTGTATAACCGCTCCCCTAACCCCCCTCGGCCCCTCCAGCTTGGGGTCTGGCAAATCTGCGTACGGTAAATCCGCATAAGAATGATGCCTGCGAATTTGCGGATTAGCCGCCAAAACCGCATCTGCAAAATTGCGCATAACACAACCGTCCAGGCGCGGCAAAAGAGCGAGCAGGCTAAAGGAGCCATAAAAATAAACATCCAAACTGTTGAAGAACGGATAGTCCGCACATTCGCGAACCAGGAATCTGTCTTCCTTGTCCCAAACGGTTGCTTCGGCTAAAAAACTCAAGGTGTTGAGAGCCATAGTTTTGAAATTTATGCTCGCATGCACGGGAACAAGGCGGTTGTAGTTGTATGGAATTGCGGATTCAAAGCGTGGAATAGCCTCTATGAACTCCGAGAGCATCGGTTTTATGCGGTTGTCCGGGTCGGGGTAAAATTCGGTGTATTTTTTTACGCTGTCCAGGCCGTTCATCCTTATCAAGGGAAAATCAATTGCCATGGAAAACTGCACCCTTGCGCTTGTGTTTGGGGGGAGTTCAATGGTTACGCACAGGGTACCCGACATCACTTCCCTGCCGCTGTATACGTGCTTTACCCAGTTTTTGTTGATTCTGCCGGAGAGCAGGGCACCTTCCAGCACGGATACTTCATTTTGTTTGTAAAACATCGGTTTGGTGCTTGCCTGCGCAATTACGCCCGGATTCCAGGTGGCAGCAATCGCCATCTTGCCCGCGCAGTCGGACTCCGGCAAAAATTTTTTCGTGTAAAATTCTACGCCTATGGTATGGCGGCCATCTGATTGAACCTGCCCGTAGCTTGCCGCTTGCGGGAATCTAGCATTTGGCTGTAGAACAAAGGATGAGTCCTGAACTCCGTGCCTGTCTTTTACTACATTGTAGCCGCAAATATTATCTTGCATTTGGACAATGGTGACTTCGCGAGTTTTATTTGTGGGATTTTCCAGTTGAAAAATCGTTGCATTTACCGGTAAACTGCTCATCCTTTCGTTGCCGGGAAGCACAGGAGAAAATTGGATTTTACGGATTTTCACCGTTTTTTTGGAAACATATTCGGTTACAGAAACAGGATACAGAGCCGTGTATTCCATAAATTCAGGATTGTAACCTTCTTGTCCGGAAATTTCTTGCTCCTCGCCCCAGGCTGCCGTTAACGAACCCTGCCTCTCCGGGGTTTCACCCACAAGCCCGTCAAAAAAATCAATCAGCCAAAGTTTTTGAAAGCGCGGAGTGCGGTTGTTGCTTGCGAGCATCGCTTCCGTGCGGCGGCTCCACTCAATGTGCCAACGGTTCAAGCGTTCTTCGTTTGCGGCGTACAAATCACCCTTTTTTGTTGCGCTGTCCAGGATAGTGGCTACCTCGCTTGCGTCAAGACCTTGCGGTACAAGGGGGTTGCCTTTTATATTTACCAAAGGGAAGAATGATAGCAGTATGTAGACTTGCGAAACGTTTTCAACCTTCAGAGGCGCACCTTGAATTGATTCCTTGAAATAAAAATCGTTCAATTTTAAATCACCGCTTTTCTTGCCACGAACCTGTATTCCGGGCAAAAAATGCATAACGGGCGTTGTTCCTGCCGGTGTTACGGTAAATGCGCTGCCAATTCCGCCAACCGCTATACCTGTAGTTGAAGGTGTTGCGGGAAGGGGGGTATACCAAGGTTGAACAAACTCTGCGGCAAGGCCTGTGGTCATTAAATCTTTAACTGAACCTTTAAGGGCAGACTGGGATAGATATTGTGAAAACATGTGTGGAAGATAGAAATTTTGCTAGATTCTCCAAATGGAATATCTGAGAGAACTTCGCCGTGAAATGGCGAATGCTTTGACGCACGGAATGGGAATACTGTTCGGTCTTGCCAGCATTCCGGTTCTTTCTGCCATAGGCGCAAAAACCGGCAATATTCCCGGCGTTGTTGGCGCAACAATCTATGGCTTTAGCTTCTTGATGCTTTTCACTTCCAGCACATTCTACCACAGCACGCAAAATCAGGATGCAAAAAGAATACTCCGCAAACTTGACCATATTTCAATTTACTTTTTAATAGCCGGTACATATACGCCATTTTTGCTGATGTATATGCTGGATGGTTTTGGAATAACCCTGCTTTCAATACAGTGGTCTCTGGTATTGCTCGGTATTTTTTTCAAGGTATTTTTTACAGGGCGTTTCAAGATTGTGAGCACAATAATATATATCGCAATGGGCTGGCTTTTGCTCGTTGGCGGGAAACGTTTTTTTGAGGAATTGCCCACACCTTCGCTTGTTTTGATTTTGGTTGGCGGCGGTCTTTACACTCTCGGCAGTATTTTTTATTTGAACAGAAAAATCTATCACCACCACGCTATATGGCATCTGTTTGTGCTAAGCGCAGCTATTTGCCATTATGTAGCAATATTAATCTCAATAATAATATGCAGCAAATAAGTCTGGAACAAATCACTTGCAGAGTGCTTGAGCAAAAAGGAGATGTCTCTTGCAACGAAGCGATTGAACTCGCAGAATACCCGGACAAAAATTTGCTTTGCGCCGCGGCGAACAGCATAAGGGAAAGGTTTTGCGGCAATGAACTGGACACCTGCTCAATAATAAACGCCCGCTCTGGAATGTGCAGCGAAGACTGCAAATGGTGCGCCCAAAGCGCAAGGCACGATACGGGCATAGAAACCTATCCCATAAAAAACGCAGACGAAGTTTTTGACTGCGCCCTGCAAAACGACATCAAAGGCATAAAAAGATTTTCAATGGTGACAAGCGGCCGCAGAGTTGAAAAAAAGGAAATAGAAAAATTCTGTGAAATATACAAACGCATTCACGAAAAAACGGGGCTAAAACTCTGTGCCTCAATGGGTTTGATAGGCAAAGAAGAAATGCTTATGTTAAAAGAAGCAGGAGTCACTAGATACGAATGCAACCTGGAAACCGCAAGTTCATTTTTTCCGCAACTCTGCACAACTCACACCAGCGAAGAAAAAAAAGCAACCTTACGCCTAGCTCTGGAATGCGGCATGGAAATCTGCTCCGGTGGAATCATAGGCATGGGGGAGAGCATGGAGCAGCGAATTGAACTGGCTTGCGAACTCCGGGAACTCGGAGTAAAATCCGTTCCCGTAAACATTTTAAACCCCATAAAGGGTTCCGCTCTGGAAAACTCAAAACCCCTCTCGGACGAAGAAATTTTAACCACAATGGCAATATTTCGCTTTGTGCTTCCAGATGCCTTTATCCGTTTTGCCGGCGGCAGAATAAATATGAGCGAAAATTTGCAAAAAAAAGCATTGCTATCGGGTATAAATGCATCTCTGGTAGGCGGTCTTTTAACAACTCCCGGCTCAAACATAAGCAAGGATTACGAGATGTTTGAATCTGTAGGGTATGATGCGAGATAATTTATGTGTGTGAATTTTTACTAAATTTCTTTTCACAGTAGGAGTTTATTATATGGCAAAAAGAGTTTATCTTTTCGGTAAAGGCATAACGGAAGGCAATGGTTCGCAGCGCAATTTGCTGGGTGGCAAGGGCGCGGGGTTGGCGGAGATGGCAAAAAGGGGCTTTAATGTTCCGCCCGGATTTACAATAACCACGGAGGTTTGCACCGAATATTATGCAAACAAACGCAAAATACCGGCAGGCTTGGATACAGAGATTAAAAAAGCGGTTGCTACAATAGAAAAGCAAACGGGAAAGCAATTCGGCGGCAGCAAAAATCCGCTCTTGGTGGCTGTTCGCTCCGGCGCAAGGGAATCCATGCCCGGCATGATGGATACCATTTTGAATTTGGGCTTGAACGACACAACGGTGGAAGTGCTAAAGGCCAAGAGCAATAACGGTCGCTTTGCTTATGACTCCTACCGCCGTTTTATTCAGATGTATTCCGGCGTGGTTTTGCACATTGAACGCGCAAGCGAAAACGAACACGACCCGTTTGAGATTATAATATCGGAGGCACGCAACAAAAGGGGAGTGGCCCACGACAATCAACTCCCCGAAGAGGATTTGAAAAGCATAATTGGAAGGTTCAAAAAACTGGTTGCGGAAAAAACGGGGAAACCCTTTCCGAGCGATCCATACAAGCAACTGGAAGGCGCAATAGGAGCCGTGTTCGCCAGTTGGATGAACGACCGGGCCATTCTCTATCGCCGCAAATATAAAATCCCCGAAGAATGGGGAACGGCTGTAAATGTTCAGTCCATGGTATTTGGCAATTTGGGCGATAGCTCTGGAAC
>JGI24698J34947_10001069_pt1 | contig 14094 bp, 13 predicted proteins | sample TergutMp193P3_FD_34947 | JGI IMG/M metagenome (IMG submission 34947) | reverse complement strand
TCGTATGTTTCAATTTCTTCCACATCAATATAGAAAACCGCCAGAAGGGGATTGTCTATGCTTTTGAAATTCTGTTTCGCATAGTAATTGCTTTCCAGCGCGCGTTCTTTAAGCACCCTGTCCTCAACAAAAACAACCTTGCCGTTTAATGACAGGACCGGTTCGAAATCCTCAGGAAACGTGCAATATGAAACATACGGAAAAGCGGTAAGCTGCGTATACACCGGCTTTTCGTTTGATGTGCAGAAAAACGCCCTGTTTCCCTCGGCAAACGCAAACGTCATTATCTGCGTCCGCAGTTTTTCACCGCTCCGGTTTGCCAAAACACCGTTGCGGTATCCTTCCAGAATATTCGTAAATTCGCTTAAGTCCCTGGTTTCCAGGTTCTTTTCCGCCGGGGTTTCCGGTTTTGCGCCGCATCCGACAATCAGTAACACACAAATGGACATACACCCGATTATGATCCGTGAATTTTTCATCATTACTTCCTCCAAAATTACAGTGGTAATATTATCCTATTCCAATAATATTTTTTTGTCAATCAGCGCCGCAGGTTTCGCTTATGAAAATTAACATCCATTTCGCATAACGTATACCGTTTGTTATATGCCGAACAGGCTTCGGAGCGCGATAAAGTGCGCGTGGTCTTCGTTAAACTTTTTCAATGGTGAGGAAATGCGGCAGAAACTCCTGATTGTCTACGGCTAACAAATAGGCACGTTCAATGAAGCCCTGCCGTCTAATGCCTACGCCGTTTACGCGGGAACGGTCAAGCGGTCTCATGTGGGCGGCATAGTCTTCGAGATCAAGTTTTATGTTTTCCATGTACTCGGCAAGTATGGTGATTAACTCCTGCGGTATGAGGGGATTGGGGGTGGGTCTGCGAAGAAAACCGGCATCCATGCCGGTTTTCTTCGTTGGGGTTTTACTGCGTAAAACTCCATCCAAACCCTTACGGGTTTGATTTTTCACAGCCGCATCCTTGCGGCCTAAAGCAGTGGGCTTTTTGCAACTGGTTTCTTTGCGGTTGTTTGCGCGTTAGCTGATTTTGCTTTTTGTTGTCTTCGGTTTTGCCTTCGCCGATTTCGGCACTGCCTGTGCGATTGGTTTTGCGCGTTGCGCTTGAGTCTTTTTTTGCCGTTGTAACGGCTGATTTATTTGTAGCGGCTTACTGTCGCTCTGTTGCACATTTTATTCCCTGTGCTAACATCAAAATTGATCGCTTGCCCTTGATACGAGTTCGCCTGTTTCAACATCAAGCGCACGTAATGTTAAACTTTGGATGTTTCCCATCTTGGTAATCCGTCCGGTTATCACAATCCGTGCGGCGGCCATCTTCCCTAATGAAACAATTTGATTATCATCCACATCGCCGGATAATTGGAAATTCTGTTCGGCTCTGATTTTATCAAGTTGGGAACGGTCAACCAGCGAATAACCCGCGTCAAATAATTGCTGTTCTATGCCGTCTGTTATAAAAAGAACTACATCTTCATCAGACGCGGCAATATTCAAAACGGCGATCTTTTGATTCTTTGGCAATGTTCTGACAAGGTTACGCGAAACGCGGACAATAGCCGCCGTGATTCCCGTGCTCATATCGCGTAACTGGCCGCGTGTAAGGTTGCCCCGCGAATACGTTGAGCCTGACCCATCGTTGTTGTTACGGCTAAGCCAAACGGTTTGTTCGGGTTTTAATCCGTTTGGCCCCCTGATCGCGTTTATGGTGTTGGTAAAATAACCGTCCTTTGAAACTGTAATCTGTCCGTCCGACATACCCGAAACGGTCAAAACGCCGTTAGCGTCAGTTTCCCCCGCCGGTTTTCCGTTTATTGAAACTGCCGCGCCCTGTATCGGGATTCCGTCAGGTTCCGTCACAATAATTTTTATGTTTTTTGTTGACGGACTTGAAGGGTTAGACGCACAGGCAAGCAGTGCCAATGCACACCATAGCGATACGAAAAATTGAAAAAGAATGCGTGCTTTCATATTTCCTCCTGATACGCAACAAGTATCGGCTCAACGCAACTTTCTTTGAGCTACTTCTTCCATTGTGTAAACGGTATTTCCCACGCCTAAGCCGCCCGCTCTCTTTTCTTCATCGGTTGCCGCACGGATTTTATAGGTAATGGCTACATCTTCCAAAGCCACCTCGAATGGTAATATATCACGGCCACCGCCACCGCTACTTCCTGCCACAACATGGAAGGTATGGCTCCCGTTGGGAATCTGTATCTGACAAGATTGGGTGAGTCCGAATTGTACTTGTGCTGAGTTCTGGGGGTATTGTCTGTTTACCATAGGCGTAGATGTAATTTTTGCATCAACTATAACTGTGAATGTCAGCATACTGCTAATATGCGACGTATCCTTAGGATCGACTACTTTTACCAGTTGCGGGTCAATGTAGGCAAGAATCACCGAATCGTAGGGGCCGAGTCTTGAATAATCAATATCGGGTACGGTTACAACAGGCAGTTCCGCTTTTTTTGTTGACCCGCATCCGGTAAAAACCAACAACAACGCAGATGCCAGCGTTATGGCGAACATTTTGTTCCACAAACATTTCTTTTTCATATTTTTCTCCTTACCGCAACTTCTTTCGCGCAACTTCTTCCAGCGTGTAAATTTCATTCCCCACGCCTACGCCGCCCGCTCTCTTTTCTTCATCGGTTGCCGCACGGATTTTGTAGATAACAGCCTCATTATCGAAATCCGCCTCAAACGGTAATATATCATTAGGGAGACTGGCTCCTCTTGCAAAGTTCACACGTAAAGTGTGGGTCCCGTTGGGAATTTGCATCTGGCAAGAGTGCCGGGTAGATTGTGTAATAACCGGAGAGACAGTCATAACCGGAGAGACGTATGATTCGTTAGCTACAACAGTGAATGCCATTATGCCAGTCTGTGCTAGTATTTGCGGGTCAAGATAGGCGAGTATCACCGAATCATCGGGGCCGACCATTGAATAATCAATATCGGGTACAACGGCTGTCGATGAAGGCGATACAGCCGGCTCTGATTTCTTTGTTGATGCAGACGATGACCCGCACCCAACAACCGTCATTTCGAATGCCAGTACCAGCATTCCCAACCACAAAATGTTTCTTTTCATTTTCATCCTCCTAAAATATCAAATGAGCAATGTCGTTGTCCACGATCTTTCATTGCTAACTTGTTCATTGTTCGTTGCTTACCGCAACTTTCTTTGCGCGACTTCTTCCATCGTGTAAACGGTATTGCCCACGCCTATCCTGGCCGCTATCTTTTCTTCATCGGTTGCCAAACGGATTTTGTAGGTAATAGCCACATTATCGAAGGCCGCCTCAAACGGTATTCTTGGAGCAGTATATGGATCAATTGAAATTGTCATTGAGTAAACATATAAGGTGTGGGTTCCGTTGGGAATTTGCATCTGAGAAGATTGCTGATACTCCGTACTACCTGGTTTCGCATTTACCATACCCACAGAGGTGTATTGACCTTCATCAACTACAACACTGAATACTGTCCCCCCCATACTTACTAGACTCGGGTCAAGGTAGGAGAGAATCACCGAATCGTCGGGGCCTATCCTTGAATAATCAATTTCAGGTACATTGGATACCGGTGTAGACACCTTTGCCGATGACCCGCATCCGACAAAAACCACCGACAATGCCAGCACCATTGCCAACATTCCCAAGCACAAAATGTTTCTTTTCATTTTCATCCTCCTAAAGATGTAAATTGCGCGTATTCGTGTTTTGGGTTCTACCCAAAACACGCTGCCCGCCGGCATATAAACAGCCCGTACGGGCGGTTTTTCTGAACTTCCTCTAAGGAAACGCAAGAAAACACAGGAATTAGTCCCATATTCAAATATATCGTTTCAACTTAAAGAATTCAATCGTAGAGATAGAAATTTACTATTTTTAAGGCGGTAAGTCAATGCCTTAAAAAGGGGTATTTTTACCCTAAGGTTCGATATGCCAAAGAAAAAATTGGGAATTAGGGAGATTTTGGCTCTAAATTTGAAATTAAATCGTCAAAAATGCGGCTTAACGCAGGAAAAACTAGCCGAAAAAGCAGGAATTTCAGCCAATTACCTGTCTATGGTTGAAATATCAAAAAAGTTCCCCACCCCAGAAATGCTTGATCGCCTTGCCAAAGCGTTAGAAATTGATACTATTCAGCTTTTTGACGTTTCCAGTACGCCGGAAGAAAGGGCATTGCTACATTTGGAGAAGTCCATAATAGACAATATAAATAAACAACAACAACAGGCACTAGCCGAAATGAAAAAAACAGTAATAAACGCCGTAAAAGAATCAATAAACGAAGAAAGTAAAAAACAGAAGAAAAAAAGTTAGAAGCCTCTTACTTTTTTCATTCTTCTTTTTTATTTTTTATTTTGTCAATGCCTTTTTCTGCTTTTCAATATAGCCGTTTTTGGCGGCGGGGAGATTGGCACAAAATCAACATCCATGTTGATTTTGTGCTGGGGAGTTTGTTTTGCAAACTCCATCAAACATTGGTAACACCGCCATCCATGGCGGCTAAAGCAGGGCTTTTTCTTATGTAACAAAGTCTACAGACTTTGTTACACGGGGTCTATGCCGGGTGCGCGGAGTATGTTTTGTATTCGGGTTTTGTGTGAACCGCAGGCAACATGGAATGAATCTTTGGGATAGCCGCTTACACGGTATTTTTTATCGTGGGGATAGGATTTTTCAACTATTTGATACTTGGCGCTGTCTTCTACAATGGTAAGAACAAGGAAAGCGTCATCAAAACTTTGTATCGCTTGAGTTAGGCTGTTAAAAGATTCTTTATCTGATTTGTCGCAAAATTGCAATTCTTGGGTTAGGAAGGTGTATTCAACTAAAATTATGGTTTGAGGGTTGGCGGTTGCTGCGGCAACATTGGTTGCCGAGGCTTCTTTGAAAGCGGACAGTGCTTCGGCTATGCCGTCCTCATAGGAAATGCGCCCTTCTTCCGCTTTTCCTCTGGTGGCAACACCTTTTCTGCCAGAATCAATATTGGCCGTTGCGGTCATAATGCTATAGACTAAGCCAGTTGGGTCCAAATTCCGCCTCTGCTTCTGACAAATTCCAGCCGCCGTTTATAAGAAAATCCACGCCGATTTTCTCTTTGGCAACTTTCGCTAAATAGGGGGCATGGGAGCAGTTTTCATAAGGCGATTATATCCCTCTCTGTCTCCAGCATCCAATAAGTCTAAAGCCCTGTGCGATATGGCTAGTTTTTCGTCAAGGGTCATGGTTTGGTTTTGTGGCATAGGTAACCTCTCTTTACGCCGCTTTTAGCGGCGTGCTATCCGGCTATGCCGGATAGCTTGTTAATCGAACACCATTGCAACGCAATGGTGATTACTCCTTGATTTAGAGTATAACAGCCAATGGAAACTTTAATCAAGGAGATTTTTGGGGTAAGGTAAAGTAGCCGCCTATCTACGGCATTAAGGAGCGCAAAAGAAAAAGTGTGCCTGTATTCCTTATTCAATATTGTTAAATCAAATTTAGAAACAATGGCATATAACTCGCTGTAATTCGCGCAGCGCATACGGAAGCCATGATTATCGACACATACCGCTTGTGCATTAAGCGCAATACATATAATATAATGGGAGGTGCCGTAAGCCCGGTAAACGGGCGCGGTGGGTTTAATTTTCGGCAAGGAGCGATTATGGATCGTGAAGCGCGGATAAAGGAATTGATTTCTCAAATGACACTGGAAGAGAAAGTGTCCCAGCTGCTGCATTCAAGCGCGGCTATTCCCCGGCTGGGCATACCCGAATATAGCTGGTGGAACGAATGTCTGCACGGGGTTGCGCGGGCGGGCGTCGCGACGGTGTTTCCCCAGGCTATTGCGCTGGCCGCGACTTTTGACGAGGACTTTGTCCGCTCGGTCGCGGACGCGATTTCCGATGAGGCGCGGGCAAAGCACAACGAGGCGCTTAAGCAGGGAAACCGTGGCCAGTATTGGGGCATTAACTTCTGGACGCCCAATATCAATATATTCCGCGATCCCCGCTGGGGCCGCGGTCAGGAAACCTACGGCGAGGACCCGTATTTAACGAGCCGCATCGGAATCGCGCTGGTCCGCGGCCTACAGGGCGATGATCCCGAAAACCTGAAAGTCGCCGCCTGCGCCAAACACTATGCCGTTCATTCAGGCCCTGAAAAACAGCGGCATACATTTAACGCGGTTTGTTCAAAGAAAGACCTTTTTGAGACCTACCTGCCCGCGTTTANGGCGCTGGTTGACGCGGGGGTTGAGNCGGTNATGGGCGCGTATAACCGCACGCTGGGCGAGCCGTGCTGCGCCAGCAACTATTTGTTAAAAGAAATACTCCGTGAAACATGGGGCTTTAAGGGTCATGTGGTTTCAGACTGCTGGGCAATACGCGATTTCCACGAAAACCACAAGATCACCGCCGTGCCCGAAGAATCCGCTGCCCTTGCCCTGAAAGCGGGCTGCGACCTGAACTGCGGCTGCACCTACCCCGCGCTTACCGTGTCGTATAACAAGGGCCTGGTAAGCGAGGATGATATTAACACCGCCCTTGCCCGTGTGCTGCGAACCCGCTTCAAACTCGGTATGTTCGAGCCTGAGGGCGGCGGCGCGTACGGCAGGCTGGGACGCGAAGTGATAAACTGCGAAAAGCACCGCGGCCTCGCGCTGCAGGCGGCGGAGAAATCCGTCGTGCTGCTGAAAAACGACAAGGGCCTTTTGCCCCTGGATTCAAGCGCCAAAAAAATCACCGTAGTCGGCCCGGCGGCGGCCAATGCCCACACCCTGTTCGGCAACTACTACGGCGTGGCTGCCCGCTTTGTTACCGTGCTTGAGGGGCTGGCGGAAAAGGTCAAGGATAAATTCGGAATCAATATCGAATACCGCCAGGGCTGCCTGATGTACGGCGACAATCATTTGTCAAACGCCGAATTCGGCCAGTCAAATAAAGCCGATTTGATTATCGCCGTAATGGGTCTGGACGGCGCGATTGAGGGAGAGGAAGGAGACGCCATTGCATCGGACTCCAACGGCGACCGGACGAGCATTGAGCTTCCGCCCTGGCAGCTCAAGTTTTTGCAGAAAGTACGCGCCACGGGTAAGCCGGTGATTCTCGTGCTTACCGGCGGCAGCCCCATTGCCATCCCCGATGATATTGCCGACGCGGTGATCTTTGCGTGGTATCCCGGCGAGCAGGGCGGCAAGGCAGTGGCCGACATAATTTTCGGCGATGTGGTTCCATCGGGAAAACTCCCCATTACGTTCCCCGCTTCAACGGCGCAGCTTCCCCCTTACGAAGACTATTCCATGAAGGGACGGACCTACCGTTATATGACGGAAAAGCCCCAGTACCCCTTTGGCTTCGGCCTTTCGTATACGAGTTTCAGTTTTGATTCCATAACGCTTTCCCAGCCGGCAATTCAGGCGGGCGCTTCGGTGAAGGCCGCTGTGAAAGTAAGCAACACCGGAAAGCGCGATGCCGATGAGGTTGTGCAGATTTATGTTTCGCGTGACGGGCGCGGACCCGATGAGCCCCTGTATTCGTTACGCGCTTTCCGCAGGGTAAACATTCCCGCGGGACAAAACGTTACGCTGGAATTCGATCTCGCGTCCGCCGCGTTTGAAACCGTCAATGCCGAAGGGGAGTCCGTGCTGCTGCCCGGCTCTTACACGGTGATAGCGGCGGACGCCGCGCCCACTCCGGTATCGGTGGAAAAGGGAGCGCCCGCGCCGGTATCGGCAAAACTTAGTGCCTATCCTTAAAATAATCAACCACAAACCAGCACGAACTCGTACTCCAATGATTTCGTATAACAAGTTCGTGTGGTTTGTGTAGTTCGTGGTAAAATTCATGAAAAATAATTATTTATGGATAGGCTTTTACTGTTAAATAAATCAGAACAGGGGGCGCTTAATCCCGTTCCCTGTCATCCGCTTTTTCCTGTTCAGCCGGGGGATTCACCGCAAGGCGGATGCGCTCAATGGAACGCGCTTTTCCGTCTGTGCCGATGTCGATGTATACGCCCTGCAATTCCGGTTTTTCCCAAGCATCTCGTGTCCAGTCGGGTATGCCGGAAAGATATTCCTGTATGCGGCTGGCGGTATCGCAGCCGCCGACTGATTCCGCGCTTCCCGTGCGGCCCGCATCGCTGATAACCGCTGTTCCGCCGGGGAGTATCTCCTCATCCGCCGTTTGCACCCTGGTGTGGGAGCCGATGATCGCCGAGCAGCGGCCGTCCGCCGCGTAAAACAGGGTCTTTTTTTCAGCGCTGGCCTGGGCGTGAAAATCCACCACCACATAGGGGGTTTCCGTGCGCAGCCGCTCCAGGAGCGGGGCAAGCGTGGAAAAGGGGCTGTTGCCGTGGATTCTGTTAAACCCGCTTTGTCCCAGTAAAACCACTACGGCGATTTTATCGTTTCCGGCCTTGTAGACTCTCGCGCCAAAACCGGGCGACTGCGGGTTCAGGTTTTCGGGCCGCAGGACATAGGGGATTTTTTCGATATTTTCGGTAAGGTCTTTTTTATAGTAGCAGCATTCCCCGGTGCTCAGCACATTTGCCCCGAGTTTGTGCAGATATGCCGCATGATTGCGGCCCAGGCCGTTTCCGCCGGTGGCGCCGTCCGCGCAGGCAATCATAAAATCCCAGGTGTAGCGGCGCTTGAGTTCGGGCAGCGCCTTTTTAAATGAATAAATCCCCGCCTTTCCGGTTATTTCGGCGATATAGAGAACTTTCATGCCAGGTTACAGCAGGGCGCCGGGTCTTGCCAGCGGCCCCCTTTTACCCGCTATGCCGGACAAGGCGCGTTCAAATTCCGCCGCCGCCGTAAAATCGCCCAGTTCGCGGCACACATCCCTCAAATTGATCAGCGCGTCCGGGTAATGGGGCGCGAGATTGACCGCCCGTTCAAAACTCAGGCGGGCGTCTTCAAAATCACCGCCGGTAAAATACAGAACACCCAGGTTGTTCCATGTTTTCGGATCATCGCTGTTACGGGCAAGCGCGGACAGGTAACAATCCTCAGCCGTTTCTATGTTTTTCATTTCATAGGCGATAAGCCCCAGCGAGACCCAGGCCTCGGCAAGAGAGTCGTCAATGGCAAGCGCCCGGTGGAAGCTGCCGACGGCTTCTTCATAATTGCCGGCTTTCTGCTGGGCGACGCCCAGATTAAACCACAACAGGGGGTTTACCGGTTCTATGACCAGCGCTTCAAGAAAAAGAGAAATAGCCTCATTGGGCCTGTTTGCTTCGGTTAACGCAATCCCCGAGTTATTAAGAAAAGAAGCGGTTTCCATTATTCCCCCTAATCAAAGTATAACACAAAAATCCATAAATGGCTATGGTTTACTAAATTTATTTTTTCCTGTATGATAAACTGTAATGATGGAAGTGTGCGGTGAAGGATTTAATCGAATATAACGAACAAACACCGGAATATGAATTATTCGTCTTCTTGTATGAAAGGATAATCACCCGTGAAATAAGCACTTTTTCACAGCTTACGGAGTTTGCGGCCCCGATAATTAAGGATAAGCGGGTAGTGCCGGTGATAATGCGGTGTTTTGAGCTTATTCAACAGCTCAACTGGGGCTTTTTCTCCGGTATTTCACTTACTACCCACCGGAAGCTCTGGCGTGAACTGGTAATTCCCGATAAACTTTTTCCCGAAGCGGGGGATTTAAAACGTACCATTTCCATATCAAATCTCTATATCTGTATGCTGGATATTCACGGGTATACCAGATTCTGTCAGGAATCCCGGAAGAATCTTTCCATGCTGCACACTCTGGACAGGGCCATAAACCACGAGATTCAGGAGATTTCCACTTCATGCGGATCCGTGAGCCAGAGGGAGCGGGGAGACGAGATCGTTGTGGTTTCCGCCTCCGCAACGGACGCCCTGACGGTAACGTTGAGCATCATAGATTATTTTGGAAAGACCAGCATTGTCAATGATCCGGATATTCCCACCAAACGAACCGGCGATGCGGCTATTCTTCCGGTGTTTAAACTATCCGCGGGGATTACCGGCGGAAACACTTCCGTCCCCCTGATTATTACCGAACGGGGCATGATCTCCGGCTTTCTGCTCAATTCCGGCGCACGGCTGCAGATGCGGGCCAATGAACTGTCTTCCAAAGAATCACGGGTGATGGTTACCAAACAGGTGCAAATGAGTTTTCAAAAGGAAAACGCAACGGAAAAGTGCAGCCTTGCCCGGTCCAATACCGTATATTTTCTTGATACGGGTTCAATTGAATTCAAGGGAGTGCAGATGCCCACCTGCGAGGTGGTTTTCAAGAGCGAAGAAAAATACAAGCAAACATTCAGTGAAGAATTGGCCCGTCTTTTTGCTTCCATCAAGGAAAATCTGTGGGAACAGCGGATATTTACGGATCTTTTGGATTTGCACATTGCGGTAATGCAAGTTATGCCCCAATTTTCCGTAAACCCGCCGGTGCCAATTAACGGCATAAGAACCATCACCAACGAGTCTTTTATTCATCTCTGCGAGCTTGCGTTAAGGGCGTATGTCCGCAACGATGATTATCCTGCCGCCGTAAATATGCTTCATGACATGGGCGGTATCCTTGAAAAAATACCCGGATTTGACCGCCTGATTCTGGATTATCATAAGGGCATTGCCGACAGGTACGTGTTTCTTCTGGATTCGTATAAGGCGAGTATTGACCGTGAGGTTGATGAAAAAGCGGCGCAGATATTTCAGGCAAATTATTTCAAGACCTGGCTTGCCGCGAAAAACGGCGCGGCTATTTACGAAAAGCTCCGTTCCATTGGCCGCCGGAGTAATGCAATTACCAAAAAGAAAAGCCTGTGGTACACCCTGATAAAGCAGAATCAGGACAAAATGGAGTTTACGCTGTACTCGGGCAAGAAATAGCCAACATCGTCAACTTAAGGAGTTTCATGGTAGCCGGGATTCAACCAATTGTAAGGGGTTTCCTGGTACACGAAATTCAGCCAGTTGCCAAAAAACAGGTGGGCATGCGCGCGCCAGCGGACAAGCGGCACCTGTGACGGATCATCACCGGGATAGTAGTTTTTGGGAATTTCGATGGGCAGGCCCCTGCCAAGGTCCCGGCGGTATTCCCTGTCCAGTGTAAGCGGGTCGTATTCCAGATGGCCGGTAACGTAGACTTCCCTGCCTTCACGGGCCGTTACGATAAACACGCCGGTCTCGGCGGTTTCGGATTGAATTGTCAGGCGGGAGTCCGCGGCAATGACCGCGCGGTCGCAGGCGGTGTGGCGCGACTGGGGGGCAAGAAATTCATCGTCAAAGCCCCTGAACAAAGCCGAGTATTGCTCGTTCACCTTATGGGGAAAAATCCCGAAGAGTTTTTTGGCCAGGGGCCGCTTGGGAATGCCGTAGCGCCGGTACAGCCCCGCCTGCGCGCCCCAGCAAATCTGCAGGGTGGAAAATACGTTATTATCGGAATAATCAATAATGGCGGCCAGTTCATTCCAGTAGTCAACTTCCTCAAACGGCAGGGTTTCCACCGGCGCACCCGTAATAATCAGGCCGTCATAGCGTACTTTGCGCGTAACAATTTCATCGGCGCTTATGTAGAATTTTTCAAGGTGGCCGGGCGGCGCGTTCTTTGACTCATGGCTGCTCATGCGCAGAAAGCTTATGTCAACCTGCAGCGGGCTGTTGCCCAGCAGTCTGAGGAGTTGAATCTCCGTCTCCACCGTGGTGGGCATGAGATTCACAATACCAACCTTCAGGGGACGTATATCCTGGTGCTCGGCCCTGTCCTCGGTCATTACAAAGACCCGTTCATTGCTCAGGGCTTCATAGGCGGGCAGGGTCTTGGGTATCTTTATGGGCATCTGGAGATAAGGGGATTCGAACCCCTGGCCTATAGATTGCGAACCTATCGCTCTACCAACTGAGCTATATCCCCCATGGTGGGTATACTGTAGCAAAAAATTATTTTTTATGCAAGTGTTTTGCGTGGGGTTTCCGGGGGTAATTACCCGCCCTGCCTCGGCTGTTTTTCAGGATTCGGATCAGTAACAGCACAGGCCCCGGCGGGCTTCCCCCTGTTTCCTTCCCACATGGAAAGATACACGCCGCCGATTACCAGAACCGCGCCGAGCCACTGTAAAAGTGTCAGGCGGTCTCCCATCATAAAAAAACCGAAAATAACGGTCGTTAGCGGAATTATATTGATAAAGATCGCGGTAACTGACATTCCCAGAACTTCCAGGGAGCGGGCGTAGAGCCAGTAGCCCAGCGCGGAACAGCAGACGCCCAGGAAAAGCAGGTGCACGATGACCGGCAGTGCAGGATTCCCCCAGCGGTGAAACTCAAGAATCGAAAAAGGAATAAAGCCGATAAAGCCCGCGACAGACTGCCAGAACACAATGTAGATTCGGGAACAGCGGGCAAAGAGGGGGCGGGTGAGCAGGGAGTACGCCACCCAAAAGACAGCGGCTCCCGCCATGTAGATGTAACCCAGGATACTGCCCGAAAGCGCGAACGAGACCCCGGCGACAAGCCACACTCCGGCAACCGAAATGAACGCGCCCGCCCATTGGCGCAGCCCTACGCGCCGGTCGATTTTGTTACGTGAAAATTTTACGCTGAGCCAGTCGGCTGTCATGGTCAGCACCGGAATTGCGCCGATGGCAATGGACGCTTCAGACGCGGTAACCAGGGCGACACCGTTGTTCTCGCAGAAAAAGTACAGGGTAACCCCGGAGAAGCCCGCGCCCAAAAGCAGGGGAATGTCCCGGCCCCGGAGCTTTTCATTGGGCGCGAGTTTTAGTTTGATGACATACAGAAACACAAGGGCAATCGCGAAACGCAGCAGGCCCAGGGACATGGGCGGAAAAACTTCGACAGTTACTTTGATCGAGATGAAGGAAAAGCCCCAGAACAGAACGCAGGATATTATCGCGGCCACAGCCTTGCGCCGCTGTGTTACGGTGAAACCGCTCAATTTTTTCCGCCTGCCCGTGATTTCCGCTTGCCCGGTTTTTTGCTCTTTGGCGCGTTGCGCGGTTCCAGCAGCGTATCGAAATTGTTTCTCGCGGCCTCAAACAGGTCGGCTATGGTTCTTTTGATTACTTTCTTGGTGGTATTGTCGATGTTCCCCAGACTCTGAATCATCCTGCCCGCAGCCTTAAACCAGTCCGAACTCAGATCAAACAGCGACTTTGCCTGGGTAGCGTTGAGTATCGCAAACAGCGCCTCGCTGAATTCCTTGCGGTGTTTATAATCCATGCCGCTTATCCATTCCCTGAGGGTTTTATCCACAAAACGGCTGCCCTGGGTCAGCGTGTCCAGCCTGACCATGTCGTTATGCGTCAGTTCCCATGTATACAGCTCGTGCTGCAAAAGGCCGGTTTCCGAGCTTTGTATAACGACGGAATCTTTGCCGTGCTCAAAAAGTAAACCGACTACGGAGGACTGGGGGATGTACAGGTTAACCCGGTCCCGTATTTCCGCGAAACCGTCGCTTTCGATCAGGCGCTGATGAAAGCCCGGCGCATCGAATGAGTAGACGTTTTTTATTCTGCCGCGGATTTTCCGCGCACATGACGATGCGGCATAGACCGCCAAATTTCCGCCCTTGGAGTGGCCGCCAATCAGCAGGGGGCCGGCGGTATTCCGCGCGGCAGTTTCAAGATACGCGACCGCTTCAAGCTGGGACGGCACCGTGTCACTAAAACTCATGTTCAGGTCTTCTTTCCATCCCACCAGAGTCACATCGGTTCCCCGGTACGCGATAAATGTCATGTCCCCCGCATATATGCATATCGCGGAGAATTGTTTTTCCTGCGCCGCATCAACATTATTCACGTAACTGTGCAGTATGCAGTCTTTGTACCTGCCGCTCAGGCCCAGCGTTTTCAGAAACTCAGGATCGTCTTTGAAAATCACATACCCGTCCAATGCCTTTTCTTCCCGCTTCGCGGCAAAGATTTGCGCCGCCTCTGAAATGCTGACTTCACCGGCCTGCTCGGGCGGGGATACTATATTGTCAAACGGCAGATAGGAGAGCTGGCAAAAAATCAGCGCGTCCACCGGATTAAACGGCGCCTGCCTGAAACT
>JGI24698J34947_10001068_pt1 | contig 14095 bp, 13 predicted proteins | sample TergutMp193P3_FD_34947 | JGI IMG/M metagenome (IMG submission 34947) | reverse complement strand
GGTCTATCTTTTGTTCACCAATTCTATCGCAGATATTTTGTCTTATATATATTTCTTCCATAACATCAACTTTTGTAGATAAAATGCCAATGTCAATATCGCCGCCTTTTTTGCTGTCGTCTGCGCGGGAACCAAAAAGCCAAAGACGGGCATCAGGATCAACGCTCTTTACCGCGTCAATGATTACGTTTTTTTCATTTTCTGTTATACGCATATGCCTGTTTCGCTCATATTGTGTCCACAAAAGTTTTTTCTGTCCTGTTAAAAATAATTAATCCGCTGATAACGATTAATAGGGCAAACGATGCGCTAAGGCCTGTATATAAAAGGTTAATGGTCCCGGCTCCAAGCCATGCCAATTTGAAAAATTCTATCGCGGGGGCGACGGGGTTTAGTATCATCAACATTTTGTATTTTTCTGGAACAAGCGACAGGGGATACACTATCGGAGTCGCGTACATCCAAAGCTGAACTATAAATGGAAGCGCAAGTTTTAAGTCCCAGTATTTTGCCGTGAGGGACGAAATCCACGAGCCAAAGCCCAGGCTTAAAAGCGCGAGGTACAAAAGCACTACGGGCGAAAATATTACAAGCCAGCTTGGAGAAAGAGGCGCGCCGTTTATGAAAAAATAAAAATAGAAAACCAAAAAAAGCGTAAACTGGATTGAGTATTTTATCATGTGTGTAATGGCATCGGAAATGGGAACGACAAAGCGCGGAAAATAAATTTTTCCAAAGAGATTTTTGTTTTCCGCGAATGTATTGCTGGTTTTGGAAAAACATTCGGAAAAATAGTTCCAGTTTATAACTCCGGCCATGTAAAACAACATCTGCGGAGTTTCATCGGTTGAAATATTCGCGAGCCTTCCGAAAATAAGCATAAACATCGCAGATGTAAAAAGCGGCTGTATTATAAACCAAAGCGGCCCCAATATGGTTTGTTTGTAGAAAGTTGTAAAATCGCGCTTTACGAACATTCGTATCAGGTCGCGGTATTTCCACAAAGTTCCAAGATTTAGCGCAAACAGGCTGTTCTGAGGTTTAATTATTGTTACTGGTTTTTCGCTCATTATATATCTTTCAAATACCTCACACCACATCAATAAAGTTCCGCTCGTTCCGGTTGAAAAGTATAAGCCAGCTTGTATTACTATGTTAGAGATTTACTCAGCTTTCTGCGGAAAACACACTTTCGCCCATTAGATATATCACCGCCACTTTTCATTTACTTTTTTAATTGAATGATATTTATCGTTTCTTATCATGCCTTTATACTTATCCAGCAAATCATTCAATGTGCCGTCGCCATACAAATGTTTAAAGGCCCTTTTGTCAACGCTGTTTTTTAAATATTGATGGCAGGCAAATTCATAAGCGTTCAACAAAGCAAAAATCGCATCCGTTTCCCTATTTCCGATTACTCTAATGCGTTCTCTTTCCTCTTCGCTTGGGTTTGGATATAATACTTTATATGCGCTTAATTCGTCAGTTAACGACAAAACAGCGTCAGCTTTCTGTTGTATATCGCTTTGTATGTAAAGCAGGTTGGCAGTATTGCTTATTCCCTTCATTAGGCAGATAGTTACGATGCCGAAAATGACAGTTGCAATAAGCTGAAATAATGCCATGCGTTTTTTAAACGACAGTGATTTTTTCTTCGATTTTTTGTTCTTCTTTTCAACATTTTTATTCATACTATCATCTCCTGTTAAATGCATCCTGTAAATGCCTCTGCAATGCGGCGTTATCTCCAATACCATTTACAAGGTCTCTATCTATTCTGATAATATTAATTAATATATATCTTAAATCATTATAATAATGAGCGCTGGAATCCTGTGATGGCGCAATAGTAGACTCACTAGGAAACGCAGGTGGCGACGCAATCTCAGTGTTTATATGAGGATATTGCGAGTTCCTGTATGGGCTTGCATCAATTAACATGAATTGATTATTCCGATGCCTGCCTATGTTTGGGTCCGCATATTTATGATCAAAGGTCCTTACATTTATTCTAAAACCGTGGCTAATGCGCATTACAACCGTTCCGGCGGGGGATGAAGGGTTGCCATAGATAACTTCATTCGGTACAAAGAGCCGAAAAGCACAGCCAAAATGAGCGTCCGGTATCGGCGTTGAGCTTAAAATACTAAAACGGGAATAGGCGTCGTTTATTGCGACTCCGGAAAGCTCCCGCCTTTCTCCGCCGTTAACTGCATTCCATTCCATAGAACGAAGGGCGTAATACCCGTTAGGCTCTGTGAGCATGACGGATTCCATTCCGGCCTTTTTGCGCACGTAAAGATTATACCCTGTTACAACGCCGTTTGAAACGGCGGATTCAAAGCGTACGTCGGTTGCATCCAACAATAAAAAATTGTCTTGGGCAAAAGCGTCTCCTGTTATCAGGACGGCGAACGCAATGCATAAAAAATATATTCGTAGACAATTCACGATTTTATCCTGCAATCCTGCCGTTTGCAATGCATAACCCTAAGCAAATTATCAAAGACGGGTTTTAGAAAAGCAATTTTATTAAACAGAGTCATATTCAACCTAGTAGTGGAGTTCGGTGCCTATAAATAATTCCAGGGTTCTTTTTTTATAGGCCAAAATTTCATATACATCCGCCGCGGCGGAAATACGCAGAAACAGGCTGCGGAAAAAATCGGGAAAGACGATTAATTCGAGTCCGCCTGTAAGGTTCAGCCTGTTAAAGCCCAGAACGGTTCCGCTTGCGGGGTTATGCGAAAACGCAACGTCCATAATCGGGGCCAAGTGCAGATCAAAATCAAATATGCGTAATTTTGGATTGTTAAGCCATTCAGATAACCTGAATCTTAGCACTCTGAAAATTAAATCCAGATTCAATGAAAGCATATAATCGGCGCTGACATCTTTATCCTTGACGCCGCGCAGTCTGTCGCCCGCGCTGTCATTAGTTGTGTTGATCCATTGGTTGAACATTAAGCGGGCGGAAATGCCGAAAAAATCGCTAACTATAAAATGGCCTTTGCCTGTAATGCTGTAACTGACTGTCAGCGGTTCCAGATTATTTCTTGCGTTGTAAAAATTGTAGCTGAAAGAATTGCTTACGTTTGCGGAATATCCCTTAAGAAAATTGCCAATCCAGTCAATTCTGCCAAAACCAAGACTGTGGGAAAAATTCAGGAAAGGCCCCCTCCTGTTTTCATCAAGGGGCCATTGAGGCAGTTCGTGATTAAACACCGCCGAAAAACTTGGAGTATATGCAAGTTCGCCGTAATCGCCTACCTCAAATCCCGTCGGTATTCTCCATGAAATGTAGGGATTGCTGGACAAATAAATTCCGTCCTGGAAATCCCCGTAAAGCGGTTTGTCGCTGTCTGAGTTTTCCTCATAGTAAAAAAGCGATTCCTCAAAACCAATGTTCAGGGTAGTCGTTCCGAGAGGCAGTTCCACCGATAAACCTGTAACATTTTTGTAATAAAACGGCTGTGACATATCGGGGCGGTAATTAAAATAGTTGTCAAAATTTAAATTCCAGTTAAGGCCTAATGCCCTGAAAGGAATGTCCGAATCAAGCATAAACGTGAAAAAATCACGCCCTATTTCATCGTGCCTGTACCCCAAATCCAGCCTGAGAGGGTTCATAGTGCCCAGGAAATTATAATCGCGCGCTTTTATGGTAATATCGAAACCTGAATTGGAATCGTACTGGGGCCGGGGAATGGCGATTATGTTCCATGTGTCCTTGACGTATATTACAAGGTCTACGGGATATTTTCCGTCCTCACGCATCGGGCCTATGGAATGTTCTATTCTGGCGCTTTCCAAAACCCTTTCGTTGTAAAGAAGCTGCTGCTTGTTCTGTATATATTTTTCCAGATTTGAAAGCCCCCTTATTTCTTCTCCAACAATTAATTCAGCCTTGTTGATTAACGCGAAAGGACGCGTGTAACCGTCTATGTTAAAAACAAAAGAGTTGATTACAAATATTGAATCGCTTTGAAGCTCTGCGGAAAAATCTCCAGGGGGGGCTTCCTGAGAAAAAACGGAAAAGATAAAAATAAAAAGCATAACAGGTAAAAACAGAATTCGCGCTTTCAAAATTCAAGACCGCCTTTTAGGATATTTTCCAAAGTTTTAATTTCATTTTCAGATTCAATGGTTATACAGCGGGCGCTTTTTTCGTCAGGGATGACGAATGTCAGCTTTCCGCCTTTTTTCTTTTTATCGCTTTTCATCGCGTCTAAAATTGCGTGCGCATTACCCGCCAGCGGGTGAGGGCAGGAAAGGCAGTAGCCGGATGACTCGAGCAATTCCTTTATTTTCCGCGCCCTTGCTTCAGGCGTTATGCCCAGCGCGCGGCCAAGCTCGCATGAGCGGGCTATGCCCCAGGCAACTGCCTCGCCGTGGGAGATGTTTCCAAGCCCGGCGGCGGCTTCAAGCGCGTGGCCGAAAGTATGGCCCAGGTTAAGAAGCATCCGCTTTCCCGATTCGCGCATATCCTCGCTTACAACGCCGCCTTTGTAAAGAACCGCCCTTTCTATGCATTTGCCGAGCGTTTCTCCTGAAAGCAGTTTGTCAGTATTCTGAAAGCCCCCGGCGGTTATTTCAGTTAATGTATCCAGAAAATCATCTCCGTCCAGGACGGCTGTTTTTATCAATTCGGCCATGCCGCTTTTCCATTCCTTTTGCGGCAGGGAGGCAAGGCTGTCAAGCGGCATAAAGACAAGCAGGGCGGGATAAAAAGTGCCGGCAAGGTTTTTTCTGCCGAAAAGATCGAAGCCGGTTTTGCCGCCGACAGACGCGTCAACCATGCCGAGCAGGGTAGTACAGGCCAGTACAAGACGGCAGCCGCGCATATAAACCGACGCGGCAAAACCGGTCAAATCGCCGGTTACGCCGCCGCCGACGCCGATGAAAATTCCGTCCCTGCCAAGAGCGGCGGCATGGGCGGCGGACAGTATTGTTTCAACCGCCTGCCAGTTTTTATTTTCCTCGCCGCTTTTTAAGACGCAGTGAGGAGCGTTAAAGCCGCCGCAGATTTTGGCGGCTATCGCGGAAGTGTTTTCATCGGCAACAATCAGTGGCTTGAAGGAAGGATCGGAGGTTTTCGTGTTTAAAAGGGCGGCCATTTTTTCAATGGCTGGAATTTCGCGGCTAATATGAACGCCTGTTTTATATTCGTTAAATGTAAAATTCATTTTGGCAAAAAAAATCATTTCCTGTCAAAAACAGGAAAAAAAAGGGAAAAACGCCTGCCGTAAAGAAAAACACCCTCCGGCGGACGCCTGGCGCACTGGCGGACGAAACACGCTCAATGAAACCGGCGATTTTTATCTATACCGGGGATAATATATCATTTACCGCATGGTTTTTCAAGTGCCGGACGTTATTCGGAGAGGTTAAAAACGTTTTCCTCGATGCTGTTTAGGAGGGCGTTTTTGGAAAATTCGCTTACATCCTGCCTGTCCGAGAGAAATACTTTCCAGTTTTCAACAAAATCATCCGCTGTTTTCCGGCTAAGAGGCAGGTGTTTTCCGTTCAAAATGTCTTCTCCGCCCTTATTCCGCAGAATTTTATTCACTTTGCAGACTACTCTTATGTCTGATAAAATGTTTTTTGGGGCTTTTGCGAGAAAAACAAGCACATCGTTGTTGTACAAGTCTTCTCCGTTGAATTTTTTATAAATCGAATAATCCCACTGATGCAGGGGCAGCCTGATACGGGTAAGAAGTTCCTGATTTTCCATAACATTGCGTTCTTCAGGAGAATGAAACCGCGACGCGGAAACCCACCGCGTACTGTGAGCGCCTCGGAGTTCGTATTGAGCGTCAAGGGCGGTAAGGGTTGCGGGCAGATCAAAGAGTCGGGAAACGCTGCAAATATTGCCGCCTATAGTTGCGATGTTTCTCAACTGAACTCCGGCTATATTTTCCAGACAGATGCAGAGAACCTCTGGCACTATTTTTCCCAGCCTGATAATTCTGTTTAATTTTACCATTGAGCCGATTTCAAGATAATGCTCAGTTCTTGCTATGCGCTGGAGTTCCTCAAGTTTATCAAGACAGAGGAATATTGACGGCAGGCCCGGAGAGTTTTCTTCCTGCTTTCCGATTATATTGGTTCCTCCGGCGTACGGGACAGCTTCGGGGAAACGGTTCCACGCGGAAAACAATTCGTGGAAAGAGACCGGAAAAAATACCTGATTAAGAGGAGCGTCCATACAGCCTCATTTGGCGGATGCCGGCGATGACATTCACGGCCTTTATCAGCCTTTCAATATTTGTACAGCGGCACTTGATACCGGAAAATCCCATAAGAATTTCCTCTTTGGTCGGGCTTGGGTTCCGATCAAGAAGGGCCTCCGTGCAGAGGATTTTTCCGGCTTCGCAGTATCCGCAATTTCCCAGATGCTCGTCTATGAACCCGGCCATTATTTCCTGATACTCAATTGTCTGCGAAAAACCCTCAATGGTGATAATCTCGCTTTCCCGGATTTTAAAGGCCGGAATAAGGCAAGCGGGGCTTACCTGTCCGTTAAAAATAACGGAACACGCGCCGCATTGTCCTGAAAGGCAGCCTGATTTCGCACCGAATAGGCCGAAAGTTCCGCGCAGAATATCGATCAGCCGCTCTCCGGCATTGCCTCTGAAAATAACATCCTCGCCGTTTAATATAAAGCTGATTGTCATTTTAGCCCCTGCGCCGAAGCTTCAACATTTCTTGTCCGCACCATTTCCCAGATATCTTTTTTGTTCAACGGAATGGATTTAAAACAGTGATCCATTGCCTGGGAGACGGCCTGCATAAAAGCCGCCGGTATGCATGTAAAGGGAAGCTCGCCAATTCCCTTTGGTTCTATATCGCCTGATGAAAGAAAATCTATGTGAATTGGAGGAATATCGGCGGGAGAAAAAATAGCGTAATTATCGTACTGGCTTCTTGGAAGGATTCCGTTGATGTACTCAAGGTTTTCCGTGAACGCCCAACCCAGCGCCTGTACCGCGCCCCTGGTAAGACATCTTCTGGCTCTGTTTGCGGATATTATTTTTCCGCCGTCGACTCCAAGCCACACGCCTCGAATTTTTGGAATGCATTCCAGGAGGTCTACGGCCACCTCGACAACAGCGGCGGCCATGCCAGGTTTTGAAAAGCCGCTTATGTCCATAACTTTTCCCTCAGTCGGCGTAAAGCGTCCGTTCCAAAGCGAGCCGCCCTGCGGTTTGATTGAACGGCGCACGGTTATCGGCAGAGGATTGTGAAAACGCTGTTTGCGGATTGCGAGGCAGCATTTTTCCACAAGTTTTGTAATTGCGGTAATGTTTCTTGAAGCGCAGGAGGGGCCGCAGTCGGGAGACTGCTTTGAAACAATGCGCACCATTTCCGGTTTTATAGACATGGTTTCCGACGCGACTTTTTCCCATATCTTGTTGTAATCTTCCGTGCTTGTTATGCTTGTTTTTATTTCAAGAATGCTTTCCTTTGTCAGAGTAACTTCAACGCTGTAATAGCCGTTGTCTTCGCCGCAGTACAAAAGGCCGCTGCCCTGAAATCCGGCCGCTATTCCAACCCCTCTGGGCTTGTCGCCTTTCTCAGGCGTCTTTCCGCCTCGGGTCTGGCGCAATAATTCATAGGATGCCCATTTGCGGTAATAGTCGCTCATCTTTGCCGCGGCGTCTATAAGTTCGCCGCCTGAAACGCCGCTGTTTTTTGACGCCTGCCCCGGCGGCAGTATTATTTTTGAATTAATGCGGTTTTTCCGCCACTGCGCAGGGTCCTGCCCGGTCTTGTCCGCGATTTGTGAAATATGCCGTTCCATAGCGAAGAAGCCCTGCGCCAGGCCGAAACCTGAAAACGGCCCATGCGGCGGTATATTTGTACGGGTTGCCTTAGCCGTAAGTTTAAGGTTTTCAATGTTGTAGAATCCGAGGCTGCCCAAGCATACCTGATCCAGTATTTCCTCGCTGTTAACCCCGTACGCACCGAGGTTAACAGAAATATCTATCTCCGCGGCGGTAATATTGCCGCTTTCGTCAATTGTACTGGCAATATCAATGCTGGCGTTGCAGCGTTTTGGAGTGAAAAGGAAGTCCTCTTGACGGTTTAAAATCATGCGCACAGGTTTTTTTGTTATAAGCGTCCCCAGCGCCGCGTGGCACGCGATCAGCGACGGATACCATAATTTTCCGTCCATGTGCAGATTCAGGGCGGTCGGTTCGACGGAAACGGCGGATGGCTCGATTCCCAACGCGCCTGAAACGGAGCGTTTTACATGGTACGGCCATTGTGTGGCCGTTCTTACGATAAGGGTCTTTTCCGTTTTTTTTGTTTTTGCCTCTTTGTTTTCTTCGTATTCGCTTTTGAACCATGTAACGGCCCCAACGGGTTCGGCGTACCAGTGATCCTGAATTCCTGTTTTATAACTTCCGGCGACAATTTTTCCTATTTTTTCAAACGCTTCCCGTGTGTTTCCAATTTGAAGTTCGCGCTCCGCCGCGGGTTTGTAATGGTTATTGCCGGAGGAAAAAACGGGCGTTTCCTCATCAACGGCAACCTTGCATTTTGCGGCAAGTTCTTCCAGCTTTGCCTTGTCGGACCCCAGCATGATGGCTACTGGTTCGCCGATATAGGAAAGATTTTCGCAGGCGAGAATTGGGATATTGGTGTCCGCAAGCCTGTTTTCGCCGGGAATATTTCTGGCGGTAATAAAGGCGTAATTACTTGGAAGTATCGGAACCTGAATGTATTTTAACGAACCTTTCGCGGCAGGCGATCTGACAGTTACGGCGTACAGCAAATTATGAGGGAAAATATCTTCCAAAAAAGGAACGGCGTCCATTATCTGTTATTTTATTCAAACTTTTCAATATTTTCAATTGAAAAATGATATTAACTAATAAATTCCTTAAGCACGCTTCTCAATAGCTCGGCGCTTCGGAAGGCTTTTGGGTTGTTTTGGTCAAAGCGGCAGATTGGGCGCAGTTTGTCAAGGAGCGCGTTTACGTTAAAGGAGAGCGGTTCTTTTCTGGTTATTCGAAGTATGCGGTTGTGTTCGGTTTCTACGGGTTCCTCGTTCCTGTCCCAGAGCGTTTCGTCCAACCGCTCTCCGGGGCGCATACCGATATATTCAATCTTTATTTCCGTTTCCGGCTCATAGCCGTGGAAGCGGATCATCTGCTCTGCCAAATCGCGGATGCGCACAGGCTCGCCCATATCCAAAAGATAGAGGCCGCCGTTTTCCCCGACTCCTCCCGCCTTGAGAACCAGAGAACAGGCTTCGCTTATTGTCATGAAAAAACGCCGCACATCGGGGTGCGTAACCGTTACTGGGCCGCCCTTTTCAATCTGCTGCTGGAACAGCGGGACAATGGAACCGCGCGAGCCGAGTACGTTGCCGAAACGGACCACCACAAAATTCGGGCCGTCTTTTGAGGCCGCGTCCAGAACCATCTGTTCGCAGATGTATTTTGAAGCGCCGTATACGGAAACGGGGCTGACAGCCTTGTCGGTGGAAATATGCACAAAGCGCTTTATGCCGTGTTTTACGGCGGCATTGATAAGGTTTTCTGTGCCTAAAACATTGTTTTCAATTGCCGCTACCGGGTTTTCCTCCATCATGGGAACGTGCTTGTAGGCGGCTGTGTGGAAAATCGCGTCGGCTTTCAAGTGGCTTAAGATATAATCGACATAATCCGCGTCTTTCAAATCCCCGATGACAGGCACAAGCGCCGCCTTTTCGCCGACCCCTTCTTCCTGGAGAAGGCGCAGTTCCCTGTCAATTTGATAAATCGAATTTTCCCCGTGTCCCAAAAGGTACAGGCGCGAAGCGCCGCCCGAAAGAAGCTGGCGGCATAATTCGCTGCCGATTGAACCGCCGGCTCCCGTAACCAGTACGCGCTTTCCGCGCACATAGGCAAGGCTCTGTTTGAGTTTGATTGTTACCGGGTTTCTTCCAAGCAAGTCCTGTAGGTCTATGGAGCGCGTTTGTATAAGGTGCGCGTCCCCATCAATAATTTGGGAGATTCCCGGCAGTATGCGGATTCTCTGAAAGCTCGCTTTTTTAAGAATAGAGTAGAGTTCTTTTAAATAATCCCTGCCGGCGCTCGGTATGGCGATAATGGCTTCGTCCCCGGGATTCATGCGCATCATCTTGAATAGAAGCGCCACATCCTTTATGGGGCCGAGAACCGGAATACCCTCGATTTTTTTCCCTATTTTTTCCGGGTCGTCGTCAAGAAAAGCGACCACTTCGCCGAATATCGCTTTTGACGTAATCTCATTCGCGAGGGTGCGTCCGGCAAATCCGGCCCCGATAATATACAGCCGTTTTGATTTTTCCATTATTTTCCCCTCCCAGGTTCAGCAGGCTCTATTACCTCGAAAGCAAGATCGATGGAAAATGAATCATTGCACAAGTCCAGCCTGATCTTTGCCCTCCCTTTTCTTCTATCGACCTTTATAATCTTTCCCTCAAGACCCATGAGGGGCCCCTCGACGACAACTATGCGGGAATTTTCGTTAAAGTAGACTTTTGACCTTCCCGCTACGGGGCCTGAGTTTTTTATAAAATGAAGCGCAAGCTCCAGATCGCTGTCGGCAAGCGGGGTTATCTCCTGGTTTGATTTTAAAAAGCGGTAAAATCCCTTTGTCTGCCTGAAATCCCATTGGCAGGCCAGAATTTCATCATCGCTGCCGGCTTCTATAAAGATATATCCTGGAAAAACCGCGGAAAGCGACGGGCGTATCTTTCCGGCCCTTCTTATATCAAGCCGCCTTCGGGGAAAATGTATGGGGAGGACAATCTCAGGGTGCAGGGCTCTGAATAATTTGATGTATTTTTCTTCCGAGCGTGTTTTTATCTGTATTGCGTAATAATTCATCGTGTTCAATATAATAAATCTCATTTCTTATTTTGAAAAGAGTGCCGATAATTGAAATGGAGGAGGACTAATGGCAAAAAGTATCTTTTTAGCTGTTGTTTTCGGTATTTTTCTTAATCTGAATGCCGGGGCGTCGATGGTTTCATTTTTTGTGATTGAAACGGGGCTGCCTGAAGAAGGGGGAAACAACCGGCATTCCCAGTATTGGGAAAGCGCGTTCATGGATGTTTTTTTTGATGCCGGGCATATTGTCTGCAACTTTCCAATACAGCGCCTGCAATCAAAACCTGAGGGTGAAATTCTGCGCGCAATCTCCTTCGACATGGACGACGCGAGGAGCGCGGGAGTAGACTTCGTTTTTATAACGTATTTGGATTACAACCCCGATTCCATGATGCCGGCTGAAATATCGTTTTTTATCTTCAAAGTAAATTCCAGGGAAAAAATTCTTGAAAGGCGGATTGCGGGAAAAACATACGGGTCAACAAGAGAAGAAGTTGACGATTTAAAATCAATTGTAAGGGGACTGGTTCCCTTTATAAGAGAATAGCAAGGGGATCGGTTTATGAAGTTTATGAGGCTGTCAATTATTATATCTGTTTTCGCGGCTGTTTTTTTGCTGCAGGGTTCTTCGCCGTGGGAAGGAGCCGCCGCAACGGCTCCCGACGGGGTTCTGCCTGTAACGGGGCGGTACGTCGCCACGAATTCTTTTCCCAGAAATACTGTAGTAGACATTACAAATATTGAAACCGGCAAAAGCACGCGGGCAATAGTCGCAAGCGGTTTGGACAGCCCAGGCCTTCTCGCGGTAGTTTCCCGTGAGGCCGCGGAATTAATAGGAATGCGGTCCGGTTCAATCAGCAGAATCAGAATGATACAACCCTCTGATCCGATAGCGTATCTTCGTTTTACGGAAGGTTTGGCTTCCGGCATACCGGAGTATGATTCGGGAAATGTGATCACCGATGAAAATCTTCTTGAGATATACCGTGAAGATACTTACAGGCCGCCCGCCGCTCCTCAGGAGCCTGAGCCGCCTGCGTCGGTTGCCGGTTTAAGGGGACCGAGTTATTTGCTGGAACCTGAATGGAGGGGAGACCGCATTATTGATCTTCCCGGATATGACGATGCCCCGCCTTTGACGTCTGCCGGACAGCCGGCTCAATCTGGGGAAGAAATCATCAAGGACGTTCCGCAAATGATCAGCGAGACGCCGCCCAGGGAAATTGTCAAGGATGCTCCCGAATACATAACAGGGCTTTTCCATGAGGCCGTTAATAAAGACGCGCCTCAATACATTACAGAACCGACGCGTGAAGAAGTTGTAAAAGATGTTCCTGAATATATAGCCGAAACGCCGCGTGAAGATGTTGTTAAAGACACGCCTGCTCCGGCGGAGGCTGGGCAATCGTCCGTGGAATATGTTCTTGTACCGGCGGATGATTGTCCGCCTGACAGTATTTACGGAATCAATCCTTCGGATATTATTCCCGGAATAACCGCCGCGCCGTCAAGACCGCCCGCAGCTGTTCCAGGCGCGTCTTTTTCAGTACGCACAATACCGGAGTTGGAACTCGGCAAATATTATGTGCAGGTTGCGGCTCTCCCTGAGGCGGAACTTGCCGAAAATACCGTACGCCAGATTGACCGCGGCTACAATCCGGGTATTTTCCGTGGCAGCGATAATTTGTACCGCGTGCTTATAGGGCCCCTCAATCAGGGCGAAAGCGCCGCCGTCCTTCAGCGTTTCAAAAGCATCGGCTACAGGGACGCATTTGTACGGCGCGGCGGGCGGTGAACGCGGCAAGAGCACAGGGCGACAGGAATCTAAAGGACTTTTAAAGAAAAATGGCGCAAGAAATTTTTGACATTTGGAATTACCATCGCGGAACTGTTATTGAAATAGGCCAGGAGGTAATTGCCTCCGCAATTGTCATTATCGTCGGTATTTTAATATCCAAAGGCCTGAACAAACTGATAAGGAAAGCGGCGGGAACCAGATTACATAATGATACGGTAAGCTCAATTCTTCGTAATACCGTAAGTTACGGGATATTTATTATCTGCGTAGTTATGATACTCAACATCTTTGGCTTTAACACAACGAGCCTTATCGCGGTTCTTGGAGCGGCGGGACTCGCCGTTGGGCTTGCTTTGAAAGACACGCTTGGAAACATAGCTTCGGGAATGATTCTGTTCTTTTTGGGAAGCTACCGGATTGGGGAATTTATAGAGTTTGGGCCTTTCAGCGGAACGGTAAAGGAAATAAGTCTTTTTTCGACCATACTGGAAACGCCGGACGGTATTTACATATCCGCGCCTAACTCCAGCATTTGGGGAAGCCCCATAAAAAACTATTCGCGCAACGGAAAACGGCGCATGGAACTTGCCGTACGGGTCTCTTATTCAGATTCGCTTGAAACCGCTTTCCGTGTGCTGGGTGAAATAACCGCCTGCGAACAGAGATTCCTGCGCGACCCCGCTCCGCAGATAATTGTACAGTCCATGCAGGACAGCTCGGTAAATCTTGTTATCCGGGCGTGGGCGGAAAATCAGCACTATTGGGATGTTTATTGGCATCAAATGCGTAATCTTAAGGAGAAAATAGAAGGAGCGGGACTTCACATTCCCTTTCCTCAGACGGATGTGCGCATTTTACAGTAATAAAAGGTAAAGCGAAAACTTTTCTGCGTCCGGCAGGACTCGAACCTGCTACCACCAGATTCGAAGTCTGGTACTCTATCCAGGTGAGCTACGAACGCGCGTAAGGCGGAATGTAAAAAAATACTTTCCAACCTAAACTTTGGGTGGATGACGGGGTTTGAACCCGCGACGACCAGATCCACAATCTGGGACTCTACCACTGAGCTACATCCACCTTGTAGTTTTTTCAATTATGAAGATGATAAAGGGGGTTGTCAAGGCGTCAATGGGAAAAGCCCGAAGGCTTACCTGAAATACCCCACAGCGCCTGAAAAAATGTCCATCTTTCGCATATTGGGGATGTTCCTGTAGATGCCGTCCTCAAAGCGTTCATTGTGAGCCATGCGCCCGAAAACGCGGCCATCTGGAGATGTTATGCCTTCAACCGCAAAATTGGAATTGTTCGGGTTAAATCGAATGTCCTGCGAGGCGTTTCCGTCAAAATCAACGTACTGCGTGGCAATCTGCCCGTTAGCGGAAAGTTCGCGGATAACTTTTTCGTCCGCCGCAAAACGCCCCTCGCC
>JGI24698J34947_10001067_pt1 | contig 14096 bp, 9 predicted proteins | sample TergutMp193P3_FD_34947 | JGI IMG/M metagenome (IMG submission 34947) | reverse complement strand
GCCAACGACGGCTATTTCAGCGCGAAGGAACTTTCAGTGAGTCCCGGCAAAAGCGTTACGCTTAACGAACCCGCCGCGTACAGCGTCATTTTCATTCAGGGACACGGCAAATTCGGTCCCTACCACTGCGAAGCGCCCGGCATGCTCCGCTTCGGCCAGCAAAGCGCGGACGAATACTTTGTGTCCGAAGACGCCGCGAAAAAAGGCGTAACAATTACCAACGCCAGCCCCGTGGAACCGTTAGTGTTGATTAAAGGTTTTGGGCCAAATAATGCGGATGCGCCGAAAAGCTAAGTATTATTCTTTAACGCTGCCGACATTCAGACCCACGACAAAATAGCGCTGTAAAAACGGATAGATAAACAGAATCGGCGCGGTGGCAATTACGGTGATGGCGGCGCGTATACTCATGGGCGTTACCATGCCTGAACCCCCTCCTGCTTGTGCGGCAAGGGCCATCGCTCCGGCGTCTCCGGCGCTCCGTCCCTGATTTTGGCTTGATTGCAGGTATTCCATCAGTTTGTACTGGAGGGTATGCAACTTTACGTTGCCGGAATTGTAAATCATGGTGTCAAACCAGGAGTTCCACGAACCTACCGCCACAAAAAGCCCGATGGTCGCCAGTACCGGAAGGCAAAGAGGTAAAATGATACGGATAAAGATATAAAAATCCCCGTAACCGTCTATACGCGCGGACTCGATGATACTTTCGGGGAGGGTGCGCATATACGTCCGCATAACGATAAAGTTAAACGCGTTGACAATACCCGGGACTATGTATACCCAGAATGAATTGATCATGCCCAGGCTCCGTATCAAAAAGAAGGTTGGAATAAGACCCGCGTTTACATACATGGAAAACACCAGAATTATGGTGAATGATTTATTAAAAATAAATTCCCGCCGGGAGAGCACAAAGGCAATCATGGCGGTAAAAAACACGCTGGTAACCACGTTAATAACGGTTCTGGCGACAGAGATAAAAAAGGCGTGGGGAATGGCGCCGGTTTGGAAAATAACCTCGTAATTAAAAAGGGAAAATTTCCGGGGAGAAAAAGTAATGCCGCCCTGAAGAGAATCCATGGCGTCGTTAAACGACACGGCAATGGTATTCCAGAAAGGATACAGGGTGATGAAGGCAAGCAACAGTAAAAACAGGGAATTTATCGTGTGGAAAACAACATTTTCTACCCTTGATGAGGTATAGGCATTCATACCAGACGCTCCTCTCCGGCCCTTTTGGCGATTTCGTTGGCAATAAACAGAAGGGCTATATTCACGACGTTCTTGAACATTCCGGCGGCGGTGGCAAGCGAATAATTACGCAGGTTCAGCCCGAATATGAGCACATATACGTCTATGGTGTCGGATACGTCCATTACCGGCCCGTTGCGCAGCAGGTACTGCATTTCAAAACCGGCGTCAAGAATACGCCCTATGCTCATTAAGAGCAGGATGATAATGGTAGGTTTTATACACGGCAGGGTGATGCGCCACATCTTCTGATACCGGTTGCACCCGTCAATGTCCGCCGCTTCATATAACGCGGGGTCTATTCCCGCCATTGCCGCAAGGTAGATAATCGTATTCCAGCCGACCTCTTTCCAGACATAGGTAACGCCAATAACGCCCCAGAAATAATTCGGTTCGGCAAGCCATAGCACCGGTTCTTTGATGAACCCCAGCGCCATAAATACGTTATTTATCGCCCCGTCGTCGGTGGTCAGCATCGCCGACACGAGGCCGGTAACGACAACCCATGAGAGGAAGTGGGGAAGGTAAGAAATGGTCTGAATAAAGCGTTTGAAAAGTATTTTTCTTACTTCGTTGAGCAGAAGGGCAAAGCCTATCGCGGTGATAAATCCCAATGTGGTGTTAATAAGGCTCATGGCGACGGTGTTCCGTATGGTTTGCAAAAACACCCGGTCTTCAAATAAAAACTTAAACCATTTTATGCCCGCCCATTCCTGTTGGGAAAATGAACGTGTGGGACGGTAATTCTGAAACGCCATTGTCCAGCCCCACAGGGGGACATAGGTAAAGAGAATGACGTACAGTATTATGGGAATACTCATGAAAAGAAACTGCCGCTGGCGGCTTAATCGCAGAAATGTATTACTTTTTGATACGCTTAAAGCGGCCATATTCTTCCTAAAAACACCAAAATGGTTCAGCCTGACCAATTATATGGTCAGGCTGAATTTTTATCCGCTATTTCTTGATGTTCCAGTCTTTAAGGCGCTGGTTAAGCTGTTCCTGCATATATTTTTCATATACAGCGATGTTGTTGGTATTGTTCATCTCGTTCACATACGCGGTCCACAGACGTTCAAAATCGGCGGGCGCCGCCAGAACTATCTGGGGCAGGCGCTGCCGCATGGTCTGCTCGCAGCGCGCAAGCGCGATCTGGGCGGGTGATCCGTCGGGAGGCGGCGGCATACTCCAAGTGGGGAACCAGGGCGCGTTGGGCGCGGGATTCTTGTCCATCAGCTCATTGGTGCTGGTTACGCCATAGGCCTTGAAGAGTTCAATGTCTTCAGGAAGAAGAGTAGCTTCCCGTTCCGGGTAATACTGCGACAGGTCGCTGGGGAAACCATCGGAGAAAGATCCCTGAATTTTGGGGAAAATATCGTCCATAAGGCGCGCGCGGTTCTGCTCCTGCCAGTTATCGTTCTGCCAGTTCGCCCGCTGTTGTTCGGTGCGGTAAGGAACACGATCCTTGCCGCTGCCCCGCCACTGCCAATGCTGGCCTTCAATACCCCAGTTCAGGGTGCGCTGTACATCTTCCGCAAGGAGGGCGTTAACAAACTGGATAATTCTTACGGGGTCTTTGGCGCTTTTGCTGATCCCCATGCCGCGGAGCAGGTTGGGAATCGTTATGTTGCGGTAACGGGGCTTGGTATTCGTATCCCATACGATGGGAAGCGGGGCCATGGTGCGGGTATTTTCACCCCGATCCCGGTTTGCCAGATCCGCTCCGTACATAAACTGCCAGCCCTGGACGCTCTGTCCCAGTACACGTCCGGCGGAGATTTTCGCCTGATACTGATCATAGGTATCGGTGAAACTTGTCCGGTCGATCAATCCCTGCGCATTGAGTTGATTTAACTTTTGGAACCACCGCTTGGAAATATCCTGGGTGAAAAAGTTTTTATACTCATAGGTAGTGGGATTAACAATACCGTTGCCCTCATTGGGATAACCCGCGAGGAAGTTCGGGGGATTCCACAGTTCAAATATGCGCCAGTCGTGGGTAAGAATGGTAAAAGGAATCGTGGGCCGGCCGTTAATGGTCGGGTACTTCTTATAATAAGCGGCGATCATGTCAAAATACTGGTCAACGGTGACGACTTTGGGATAACCCGCGTCTTTCAGAACGGCTTTCTGAACCCAGAAGGCGGCCTGGTCATAGTTGGGGTTCTGATCCAGCCCCTGGAACACGCCAAAGTTAATCAGATAATAGATATGCCCGTCCGCGGACTTCATTTTGTCCCAAACTCCGGCGTAATGTTTCTTGATATTCGGCCCGTACCGATCGATAAGTCCTTCCAGCGGTATCAAAGCGTCCGCGTCGATCCATTCGTTGCCTCTTAACTCAAGAATGTCAGGATAATCGCCGCCGGCGATCATGACGCCCTGTTTCTGTTTGGCGTCGCCTACCAGAATATCCCATGTGAAGGTAACATTCAGCTTTTCCTTAAGGTACTGGTAAATCGGGTTGTTGGGATTCGGCTGAGGGTGGTTTCCCGTCTCATGATAAATCGAAATAGTGATGGGCGAATTGGGACCGGACGAACCTTGTTGGCTCGGCCCCGCCCATACCATCGAGGATATCACCAAGATACCCGCGAGCAAAAATAGCGCTTTCTTCATCTTTTCCTCCTAAAGAAATGACTTCGTTTTTCCGGTAAAACCTGAATTCTACCGGGATTCTTATTATGGTAACATAGCGTTAGTTGGATGTCAAGAGAAACTCTCTATAGTAAAGACCCGGTGAATTTAGGCAAAAATCGATAAAAAACGTGCGATTTCGCCCTTTTTTCGCTATCCCGTCTTCGTCTTCTCTTCAAAATAACCCCACGCTTCCTTGTCGGTGTATTTGTGATGCACGATTTTACCGATGGCGTCGGCCATGGCGGCGGGGTGGCGGCTCTGGAAGATATTTCTGCCCATGTCAAGGCCGCGGGCTCCGCCCTGTATTGAACGGTAGGCCATGGTCAGCGCGTCCTTTTCGGGGAGCTTTTTGCCGCCGGCTACCACGATGGGAACAGGGCAGGCGGCGACGATTTCCTCAAACTGGTCGCAGTAGTACGTCTTGATGATGTGCGCGCCCAGTTCGGCGACGATGCGGGTCGCCAGTTTGAAATATTTGTCGGTGCGCTCCATGTCTTTGCCTACGGCGATGACGCCTAACGTAGGTATGCTGTAGCGGGCTCCGGCGTTGATGGTGCGGGAAAGGTTGTCGATGCTGGCGAGCTGGCCGTCCGCGCCGATAAAGGTCTGCACCGCCAGACAGTCCGCGTTCATGCGGATGGCTTCTTCAATATCCACCGAGACCAGTTCGTGGCTGAGGTCGTCGTTGAGCATGGACGAACCGGCGGATACCCGCAGGGCGATGCCCTTTCTGAAATTGGGCTTTACGCAGGTTCTCAGCGCGCCTCTGGTCGCCATCAGCACATCAATATGATCTATTAAAGTGGGGATGAGCAGATCCAGCCGCTCAAGGCCGGATACGGAACCCATGAAATAGCCGTGATCAAAGGCGAACATTACCGTATTGCCGCTTTTGGGGCTGAAGATATTGGTCAGGTGTTTTTTCATCCCCCAGTCAAGATTCGCCGCGCCCTTTACATGAAAATTCCCGTTCACCGCGAAAGGCTTGTCAACGTGATAATTTTTTTCAACTTTGGTATCTTCTGTATCGGCCATGATTATCTCCCTGAAAAAGTATTTGCTTATTGTATAGCACAAATATATAATGTAAGTCTATGTCCTATCTTATGGCGGTTGACGCGGGAACCGGCAGCGTGCGCGCCGTTATTTTCGACGCCGAAGGCAATCAGGCGGGCTGCGTTCAGCGCGAATGGAAGCACCGCGAAGACCCCCGCTATCCGGGCAGCATGGATTTTGACTGCCAAACCAATTGGGAGATTACCTGCTCCTGTATCAGAGGGGTGATGGCGGAGACGGGGATCAAGGCGGGTCAAATTGCCGCATTGTCGAGTACGTCTATGCGGGAGGGGATTGTCCTTTACGACGCGGCGGGGTCGGAGATGTGGGCGTGCGCGAATGTAGACGCCCGCGCGGGGGATGAAGTCGCCCAGCTTAAACAGATCGATCCGGGGCTTGAGCGGGAACTGTACCTTGAATCGGGGCAGACCTTCGCGCTGGGCGCGCTCCCCCGTCTGCTTTGGGTAAAGAATAAACTCCCGGAGGTGTACGGCAAGATCGCGCGGCTCGGTATGCTCAACGACTGGATCATCTACCGGCTTTCCGGCGCGCTGTCGGTGGAGCCGAGTAACGGTTCGACTACCGGCCTGTTCGATCTGAAAACGAGAAACTGGGACAAAAGCATCGCCCGCCGCTGCGGCCTGCGCGACGACATTTTCCCCGATGTCAAAGAATGTGGGACGGTTGCCGCGACGGTGTCAAAAGCGGGCAGCGCGGCGAGCGGTTTGGCGGAGGGTACGCCCCTTGTTGTCGGCGGCGGCGATTGCCAACTGGGCACGATTGGCGTGGGGGTTGTCGATGTCAATGAGGCGGTGGTATTTGGCGGCAGTTTTTGGCAGTACGAGTACAATACCGGCTCAAGTCAATGTTCCCCCCAATGCGACGTGCGCGTTAACTGTCATGCCGTTGAAAATTTGTGGCAATATGAAGCGCTTGCCTTCAACCCCGGACTGGTGATGCGCTGGTACCGGGACGCTTTCTGCGCCGAAGAAAAACGCCTTGCCGCCGAGCGGCGCACCGACCTCTACGCCGTCATGGATCAGATGGCGGCTAACATACCCGCCGACTCTTACGGTATGATCTGCACTTTTTCCGATGTGATGAACTATATCAACTGGAAACACGCCGCCCCCGGTTTTATCAACTTTGAGCTTGATGCGGAAAAATTCAACAAGGTTACGTTTTACCGCGCCATTATGGAAAACACCGCGCTGGTAACGCTCGGCCATCTGCGGCTGGTGGAAACGGCAACCGGCAAGCGTCCGGCAAAAATCGTATTCGCCGGGGGCGCTTCCAAAAGCGAACTCTGGCCGCAGATACTGGCGGATGTACTCGGTATTCCGGTAGAAGTGCCGGTAGTGAAGGAAGCAACCGCGCTGGGGGCCGCCATCATGGCGGGCAAGGGCATCGGGCTGTACGGCAGCGTTAAAGAAACGGCCCGCACGCTGGTGAAAATAGAGAAGACGTTTTCACCTAACGGAGAAAACGGGAAAGTGTATGAGCGGGCGTATGAGCAATGGAAAGCGGCGTATGCCGCGCAATTATCGTTAAGCGATCAAAAAGTTACCAAATATATGTGGCGTGCGCCCGGTTTATAGGAGGAAGTTATGTTTATAGTTGATGAGAAGGACAAAGAATACCGTTTTGGCGACTCAGGCCCCAAGTACCTGATGCAGGGGCCGCGGATGAATTTCGCGCTGGTGCAATTTATGCCCGGTCAGGATTTTCACGCTCACTACCACGCGGTCATGGAAGAAAATTTTTTCATCCTTGAAGGAACGGTTACCATTGTCGTCGACGGAACGCCCCACACCCTCAGCCCCGGCCAGTTCATCCACATAGAACCCAACGAAGTTCATTATGTGATCAACAAATCTTCCTCCGTGGTACGCATGGTCTCCAGCCTTGCACCCTTCCAGCAGAGCGACAAGATCGAGGTGGATAATCCTCATGAACAATAGACCGGAAAATTTTGTAGAAGGAATTCACAACGATGATTACGAAAATGAATATCTGTCCCTGCGGCTTGACGCTTCGCATCTGGTAAATATTACCGGCAGAGATACGGAATCGCTTAACGGAAAATGGAATTTTGCCCCCGATCTGTACGATACCTGCCGCCGTTCGCATTGGTTCAGCGCGAACCGCTTTGACGCAAACGGGCGCGAACTTCCGCTGGATTTTGACTGGGAAAACTGGGAACTGATTACCGTTCCCTCCTGCTGGAATTTGCAAAAACCGGAATTGCATTACTTTGAAGGCTCCGGCGTTTACACCAGAACATTTCGCTATTCTCCGCGGACAAAAGAAGAGCGCCTGTTGCTTCGTTTTGAGGGGGCCTCTTACCGTACAACGGTTTTCCTGAACGGAACATTTGTCGGGCTCCATGACGGCGGGTCTACTCCTTTTAATGCCGATGTCAGCGGGATTGTCAAACAGGATAACCGCATTGTGGTGTCGGTTGACGCGCGCCGCAGTCCTGACCGGGTTCCCATGGAAAATACCGACTGGTTCAACTATGGCGGCATTTACCGCGATGTTTGCATTGTCAGACTTCCGCCTGTGTATATCAGGGACTGGTTTGTACGGTTAGGTGAAAATTTTTCAACCGTGCTGGCGGATGTTTATGCGGCAAGTGCCGGAGGGACAGAAGTCAACGGCGCGGCGTTACTGGAAATTACAGAACTTGGTATACGTCAGGAAATTACTGTTAAGAACGGAAGGGGAGAAGCAAAGGTTAACGCCCACCCTGAACTGTGGAGTCCTGAAAATCCCAGATTGTATGATGTTACGCTCACCTTTAATTCAGGTAACGGCGCTGATACCGTGAGAGATCGTGTTGGTTTCAGGACAATCACAACGGATGGGCATGATATTTTACTAAACGGGAAAAAAATATTTTTGCGCGGCGTGAGCGTTCACGAGGATCATTTTCTGCTGGGCAAAACGACTAACGAAGAAATTATCCGCGGGACAATCCGCGACTTAAAAGAGATGAACGGTAATTATTTGCGGCTTGCCCATTATCCGCATGACGCGCGTTTTGCCCGCATTGCCGATGAGGAGGGGGTTCTGCTCTGGGAAGAAATTCCCGTTTATTGGGCAATCGCCTTTGACAACCCCTCTACGTTTGCCGATGCGGAAAATCAGCTAACGGAACTTATACAGAGGGATCGTAACCGGGCAAGCGTTATCGTTTGGTCTGTGGGAAACGAAAATCCCGATACCGATTCGCGCCTCGCGTTTATGTCGCGCCTTGCGCAAAAGGCGAAGGCTTTGGACGGCTCCCGTCTGGTGTCGGCGGCCTGCCTTATCAAGCATGATAAATTGTTAATCGAGGACCGCCTTGCCGATTTCCTTGATGTTATCGGTATCAACGAATACTATGGCTGGTATGATCCCGACTTTGAGAAACTGCCGAAAATACTTTCCAATTCCGCTCCGAAAAAACCGGTGCTTATCTGTGAATTCGGCGCGGACGCCCGGCTTGGTCAGCGGGGAACGGTTGACGAACTATGGACAGAAGACAAACAAAAATACATATACGAGAAACAGGTTGAAACTTTCAAAAAGTGCCCGTACATTGCCGGGATTACCCCCTGGATACTTTACGACTTCCGCTGCCCGCGCCGCCTCAACCGCTATCAGGAAGGCTTCAACCGTAAAGGGTTAATCGACGCGGAACGCAAAGTGCGAAAGCCGGCCTTCCATGTTATGAAAGAATTTTATGCCCTTCCGGCAGAGCGGCAAGATCGAGGTTGACAACCCCGCGGCTTGAAGGCGCTCTACGCGGCGGGCATATACTCAAGCAGTTTTTCTACCATTTCCTCAAAGTCCAGCGGCTTCCCTATGTGGTTATTCATGCCTACGTCATGACATCTTTCAATATCATCGCGGAACACGTTAGCCGTCATGGCGATAATCCGGGCGGTTTTTGCTTCGGGTATGTCGAGCGCCCTTATTTGTTTGGTCGCTTCGTAGCCGTCCATGATCGGCATTTGCACGTCCATTAATACCATGTCGTAATCAGGCGACTGCTGGAACATTTTTACCGCCTCCAGTCCGTTTTCCGCGCAGTCAATCTTGACGTTCGTCGGCTCAAGCAGCGCGAGTACGATCTCACGGTTAATTTCCACATCTTCCGCCAATAGAATTTTACGTCCCTCAAAAATACCTTTGATGTCATTATGGGCGGTTTCCATCTGCTCGCGGTCAACGCTGATACACTCTTTTATTACATCCATGATTGCCGATGGGAACAGGGGTTTGGACAGGAATTTATCAACGCCCGCCTGTTTTGCCTCCGCTTCTATTGATGTCCATTCAGCCGCCGTTATCATGATGACGACGGATTTTTCCGATGTTCTTTTCTTTAATTTGGAGGCTAGTTCTATACCGTCCATTACCGGCATCCTCCAGTCGACAAAATAAATATTGTAATCTCCGTTATGCACTACCATCCCCAGCGCTTCTTCTCCGCTGGAGGCAGTATCACAACAGGCTACCCCAAAGCCTTTGGCGATGTCGCTAAAATAATGCAGGATGTCTGGATCGTCATCTACCGCCATGATACGGACATTGCTTAAATTAACGTCCGAATCCAGAAGCCCTTCGTGTATCCGCGAGCTGTTTTTAACGCGGATGTTAAAGGTAAAAATGGAGCCGATATTGGGTTCAGATTTTACCCATATACTGCCGCCCATCAGCTCGACAATGTTTTTGGAAATCGAAAGACCCAGCCCCGTTCCGCCGTATTTGCGGGTTGTGCTCGATTCCGCCTGTTCAAAAGACATGAATATGCGCTGCTGCTGTTCCGCGGTTAAGCCTATGCCCGTGTCGCTTACCGAAATTTGTATAATATGATTGTCACTTTCTTCTCCTAACAGATGCGCCTTGAGGGTGACGGAACCATTTTCCGGCGTGAATTTAATCGCGTTTCCCAGCAGGTTGGTAATGACCTGCGCTACCCGCTGATCGTCTCCAATTACGAAACGCGGTATGTTTTTGTCGATGTGTACCGTAAATTTTTGATGTTTCTCATCTACGCGGAAATTGACCACATTCACCACACGCTGGAGCATTTTTTCAAAATTGAACTCTTCATGTACCAGTTCAAACTTGTTGGCTTCAATTTTGGACATATCCAGAATATCGTTGATTACACCTAACAAGTGGTTGGAAGCGTCTTCAATTTTGTTAAGGCAATAATCCTTGCGTTCAATGTTATCGGCGGACTTTCCAATGGTGGTCATGCCGATTATCGCGTTCATGGGGGTGCGGATTTCGTGGCTCATGTTGGCAAGGAATGCGCTTTTGTGTTTGCTTTCCTTGTCGGATTTATCTTTTGCCATGTCAAGTCTGATTAAGATACTCATGAGCGCAGCCGCAAAAATCGCGCCCAGTATGCCCAATATATAAGCCAATGTGAAAAGACTCTGACGATAAGGACGTTCCGGCGTTACCAGCCCCAAATACCAGCCGTTTGAAAGCTGGCGGAAAAAAGAAATCGATATATCTCCATAATAATCTTTCATCGTACCTTCTGAAATATTTTCCCCTCTCATCATTTCAGGCGTATAAAGTGAAGGAGGGAATGACGGGTCTCTCGCGTCCATACCCACAAAAGGTTCGTTGGGGTGGGCAAGCACAATAAATTCGCGGCTTATTAACATTCCCCAGCCGCCGCGGTGAATGGCCGCATTGACAACTCTATCTCCAATTTCGTCAATTTTTAGCCGCATACAGACAACGCCCAATAGGCGATCTTCATCATAGATAGCGAGTGAATATATAAGGATATTGTCATGGTTGACTACATCGTTATAGGCAACCGTTTCCGCTATTTCGCCCTTCGCGGCTACGGCGTTTTTATACCACGGACGCTGTGAAGGCTCGAAGTCATCCGGAAGATCCCATTCAAAAGTTGTTATAAAAACAGGTCCATCCGGCATATCCTCAAAATAACCGGAAAGACCTTCAAAGCCGATAAGTTTCCGGCTGTTCGTAAGCACATGGCGGGATAGATCCATAAAATATTCTTTCAATATGGCATTGTCAAGTCCGAGTATTATCGAAGTGCGTACCGTTTGTGAAAATCCCGCTAAATACATTTTTGGGTTGATCAGGTCGTTTTCAATTTGTATTTGAGTAAGGGAAAAAACATTTTCGGCGTTCTGTGATAAATTTTTATGTACTATATTGTGTACAAAAACATAGCTTAATATAACCATCGCCGAAAAAGCCAACGCCGTAAATATGAGTTGGGCGAGCAGGCGTCTTTTGCCGTCAAAAATAAGCCTAAATTTATCTCCCGCTTTCATAATATCCCCCTTTAATACCAAAATAAGAAAACAGGGGGCAGCAGGCAAGGAAATTCGGTTGAGAATTTTATGAGGTAAATGGGGCGGTTTTCGCCTAAATCAGCTTGAGATCCCGCGCCGCCTGTCCGAGGGCCTTGTTCCAGATGGGCTGGGTCAGATACTGGCGGCGGGTTTCCGCGTCGTCTATGCGGGCGGCGCGGCTTTGCAGGCGCTTGAAGGCGACGCTGACCGCGGTGCTGATGTCAACCTGGTTTGAGCCGGTCTGCTGCAAAACGCGGAACCATGCGTAATGGTAAAAAACATCGCAGGGGTCGATTTCGGGAAATTGGCCGCCGCGCAGTACATGCTGCATGGTGCGCAGGGCTTCCTCGCTGTTAGAAGGGGAAAGGGCTGATTGGGCAATGGCATGATGCGCGTTGAGTATACGGCCGCGCAGATCGTCCCATGAAAAGCACAAGGTCTCGCATTGGGCAAAACCGCTGCGCCAATCGGGACGCTCAATAGAGAAAAAATCATCACCCCAGACAGGGGCGCCGGCGATACCGCTTGCGGAAAGTTCCGCCGCGCGGGAATAGTTACCGGCAAGGCACTGGGCTTCAACCTCAAACAGGCCGGCGTCGCGTCCGCCTTGCGGTTCTTGGCTCTGGAATGAACCGCAGCAGGCTTTTGCGCGGTAAATCCACGCTTCAAGCAAGCCGTCTTTTTCCGGGGAATAGGCCCCTTCGGGATTCTGCCGGATATCTTCAAAAAGATCGGCGGCTTGCTGGTAGAAGCCGGTTTCAAAAATAATTCTTCCCATTAAAAAACGGGAGCGATCGGCCCATTCGGGGTTTCCGGCTTTTAGAAAATGCCGCCAGGCCTTTTCCGCCAGATTCTTTGCCCGCGATAAATTGCCGTACAGCAGCTGTACCGAAGCGGCATAATACGCCGCCATGCCGATGTCCTGAAAACTGCCGGATTTCGCGGCGTTTTCCAGGGCAAACCCCAGATAGTCAATCGTTTCGCTGATCCGCTGCCGCAGCAGGCTGGTCAGCGCGAACAGACGGTAAATCTGGGCAAGATGGATACCGCGTCCCTGGCAGAGCAGGGAGGCTTCTTTTACCGCTTCCGTAGCAGGCTCAATGTCGCGCAGACCCAGGCGGTACAGGGACTGATTAATCAACACTTGGGCTTTAAGCAGGGGGAATGCGGAAGAATCGGGGGGCACTGCGGCAAAGGCGGCGTGAATAGCCTGTATGTTGCCGGAATGGAGGGCGAGCAGGGTTTCCAGTATATAGCGCAGTATGGGGGTGCGGGCGGGACCGGCGATGGCGTTCTGTATTCCGTTGCAGCGGATACTCTCAAGGATCGTCCGGTCTGCGCCGGCAACCTCACATTGAATGGATTCGAGGATCAGGCTGTCATCTATGTTTTCCGCGCTGTTCAGTTCCTTGAGTAGTTCCAGCAGGCGCAGGCAGGGGTCTATTTTGCGCTGCGCTACCCACGCCAACAGACGACTGCGGACCATTTCCCGAATGTGATTGGTACGCTCTCCCAAAATGGACTCTGCCCGGTATTGAAACTGCCGGTGCCATGGGCGCGGATCGAGCGGCGTGTCGGTCGCCCTGAGGGTGTACAGCAGCGAGAACGCGCGGGAAATCGCCAGGGAGTTTTTACCCGCTTCTTCGAGCAGCCGGGGAATCAAATCGGGCGGAAAATACCGTCCCAGCAGCAAACAGGCGTAACCAATCTCCCACAAATCGACGGGTAATTCCGGCAGCCGTTGGTCGGATTCTTCTTCGGGATTGACTCTGGTCAGTTGGGGGAACAGCGGCTTCCATTTTGCCATTACCGCGTCGGTAAGCTCTCCGGTACAGGTTCCCAACAGCAAAATATCGCCCTGTCCGCGCAGGGATTCTATAACGATGTTCGCTATCGTTTCTCCCGCGTCCTGGATATTTTCAAGAATAATGATCGGAATTTTACCCTCAGTCTGCGCAAGGCCGCGGTACAGCTCAAGCAGCGACATAAAAAAACGACAGGCGGTACGGACGGCAAAGGCCGAAGGCTTCTCCCGCAGCCGCTGACGGAACAGAAATTCCCATGCGGCGTACATTGTTTTTTCCGGCGACGGGGGCTGCATCCAGCCTGCCCACGAATCGGTCAGCGCGCAGACCCCCCCATAGCCAAAACGGACAAACAGGGGCGAAAAATCCCCGTTCTCGCCGGAACTGGAAAAACCGGCAACCCGCAGGTAGAGCTTGTCGCGTTTCCCTTCAAACGACTGGCTGGCGATCAGGACGGCGGGCTGCTGCCCCGGTTCCGATGACTCGGTATTATTTTTGGGGGGGAATTCAAGCTTTACCGTAGGGGCAAAAACCTTTATCTCATCAAGGCGGGAAAAGTGCCCTATGCCGTATTTTTCAACGGTTGCCGTCCATTTCCCCTCTTCTTCCAGGGTGATGTAGGGGCGCATTGCCTCGGCCGTGGTTTTGTCGAAAAAAAACCCGCCTTCTCCGCCCGCCAGAAAGCGGTATAACTGGGGCGTATCAGGCAAAGCCGCGCCCACCACCAGCGAATACCCGTGCAGATCGGCGGCGGCCTTGTCTATCGTTTGTTTGAGCGTCTCGATAAGCAGGAGAATATCGATCCAGAATCCCAGAGAATTTTCATCAAAAACGGCCCGTATTAAGCCGCGGTCCCCGGTAACTTTTCCCCCGGCCAGTTCAACCGCATGGGCAGCCGCATCTTCCAAACGGGGAACCAGTTTGGGCCTAATGCGCTGCAACTGATGCTTAAACCGGAGAAAAAAAGCCATTTGCACCATACTGCATTATCGGCATATTT
>JGI24698J34947_10001066_pt1 | contig 14112 bp, 6 predicted proteins | sample TergutMp193P3_FD_34947 | JGI IMG/M metagenome (IMG submission 34947) | reverse complement strand
TTGTAATAGGTCTGCTGGTTGTACTTTTATTTACACTTCTGTTACAGGCGCGACTCAAACTGTTACTGTAAATCAAAATTATTGTGTTCAATTTACTCCAAGTATTTTTATTAAAACTGAAAATGTAAAAAACAATTTAGACCAAAAAGTCTCCCAGCAAATCCTCAAAGTCGGTGCCGTCTCAGACAACCTTGAAACCCAAGATGCCCGTGTTACCGCATGTAAATTCGGTTCTTTACAATGTGACTCGACAACTGTGACAAGTAGATATGGCATAAAAGATGTCAAAACGGATTATGATAAAAAACTTTATTTTTGGTTGCCGAGTTATTCAGGCAATACTAACGATTTCATAAAATTAAACTTAACATCCGATGGAAAAACTTACAACTACTCATCCAAACTCGTTGACACTAGCACTTTCAAAGGCCCACCGCCCCTAATGACCCATCCAGAAGAAACTCCTAATTCTTTTGTAGGACATAAATCCCAGATTGGCCAAATAGTCGATGCTAACGACGAAATCTGTAAAAACAATAATGAAGACCCAAACTGTCCCAGATATAATGCCGTTGGCTCCTATAGAACCGGATTTAGAATGCAAGGCTCACAAAACGTCGCCGCAGTCGGGCATGAAATTGCCGTGTTTAAAGGCGGTTATGATAAAGACGATCCCAAAACAGGCCGTTATATCCAAAACGATTCCGAAGGAGAAGCTGCGAATAACCTATTAAACGATGACTATAGAAGATTCCACTCGGTTCGCTGGTGCCGTACCTCCAATCCTTCAGAAGCCAATAAAGGCAAAGATAAAGTTTGTGATATGATAATACAAAATTCAGAAGGCTTTCTTTATGGTTATGATCCTTCGAACCCTCAGAACCCTCAGAAGTACAATGCTACTTATACTCCCACCAAATACGATTACGGCAATTATATATGGGCAGAAGTTTATGTGAGAGATATGGGCTCAATTCCGGCGAATAATGGTATTGCTATTGATGGTAGTGAATGGAATAATGAAGAGAGTGTGGTAAAATACCCGGCGATTCGTGTGGGCGTTGTTGTCGATGTCGCTATCAATGGGGGTACAGGCAATGATGTTAGATCTACCGTTACACGGAATTCAGTTTCTCGTGAGAAAAATTTGTTCTTCTATGACGAAATCGGAAATATCTCGGCTCTCGCTTTTCCGACTACGGAAAGCCCAGAGTCTCCTATCGCAAAATTACATTATGCTTGGAATACAAGTGTAGGCACTTTCGGGTCAGAACTATCGAGCTCCAGCATAGCCAATCCCGTCATATTCAATTTGCCAGCACCTTGCAATACATCATTGCCAGCGAATTGTTCTAATGAGGATGACTTGCCTAATGACGATATAAGTTTAGGCGTGGAAGTAACCAGCGGCGATATTCCGCAAATTAGCCACATAACCTTTAATGCGCAAGGAAGGGATGGCGATATACTTCATATAGACGTAAGCTCTGAAACCAACTCAGGTGAAATACTCACCAGTTCTTACCGTTACATACCTAGCAAAGGAATAATAACTCTGACGTTCGGCGTTTACTACGCGGAATCTCCAAGTATCGGCAGTATCGTATTATCGCCATCATCCGGGGGAAACCCTATTATACTTGAAAATGGTATAGGCCTTAATAATGATTATAGTGAAGGGTGCACTTCTAATTGCCCTTATGTTTATTTTACTTACGGGGGAATAGGTCAACAAGAGTTAGAATTTGGACAATTCTATAATATCCTTGTAAAGGATTTTAATAACGGAGGCCGCCCAATGCTTAATTTCACCCTTAATAGGCTTGAAGTGGAAAGCTTGGCATCTATTGCTTGGGGACAAAATGGCGATGGAGAAACAAATTATTATGGTGCGGAACCCAATCACACATTTATCTTAGGAAAAACTCTTAAAGGAGAATTTGAATATGATCCTAAACAAGCCGGAGATATATCAGGGCTATGCTACAAATGGGATGTTCAGTCCTCAAGAAACGCTCCTGTAAGTGAGAATAGCCTTGATGATTGTACTGAATTAACTACCGCCCCTTACGAAGTCCCTGATTTAGAAATAAACGCTTCAAATATAAATATTTACTTCGGCAATTGGGTTCGCCTGCTTGTTCGCCCTATGGGAGCAAAACCAATTAAGGGAGGCACAAACTACGAAGGCGATATTATTGTCGGTGCCGCAAAGCAAATAGGCGTTCTGTTAAAGCCGGGCACTCTTACACAAACCACAACGTGTGAAGGCTCCGCTCCGAACACCTACTGCAAAGCATATCAAAATGTTACCTTCGCTGGAGCATGTACTCCGGGCGAAAACGCAGACCTTTTATTTTCAGGCTGCTTTACTGACGGTTATATGGTTTACGAAAAAAATGTAGAAGTCAGATTGTCGGTTCTTCCAAACCCTGATTATCAGCTTAGTGGTTGGAAAGACGATAATGACAATACATGCGACAACGATCCGCCTTTTACGTGCGGAAAAGATTCGAAAAGCATCCAATTCTCATATTACACAATTACAGATGTTGCTGAAAAAGGACAAATTGAAATTACTCCCCAAGTTGTACCGTCAGATTTACCTAAGGTAATATCCGCAAAGTTAAAACAGATTGGAGACAGAGACGGCTCTTGTTCAACTTCAGGAACTTCAGATAAATGTGTGGATTTAACAACTGGAGATAAAGACAATATTGACGTTTTGTCTAATATCCTCGAAATAGTATTGGATCCCACTCCAGATGCAACTAATGGGAAAGTAGAATTTATTAAAGTTGAATCTGCTGACACAATAAGTTTAGGAACAGATTCAAATGATGGATCCTATTTTGTTCTTCAGGGTTCCAATTTAAAAATCTTTTTGGATTTTTATGATAGTAGATTTACTAAAAGCCCAAACAGCAGTGTCTTTGAAAAAAATTACAGGATAAGAGTGTTGCAATTTGTTGGTGGGGATAACCACGAAGCGATGATGCCCGAGGCATTCAACTTCACCACCGCTGCCGGGCCAAGCGTAGATGCGCCAGTTTTGACTGGAAAAGTTGGGCCAACAGATAAAGAAGAATTTGCGGTTGGCAACTCAATCTCGTTTAATTCTACCACATTATCAACGAGTTATAAACCAAACGGCGGCTCAACAGCAAATACTCATGGCTACTGCTGGGAAATATCGGATACAAGACACTCCTCCAATGCACCTAAGTCAGTATGCGATTCTACTGGTACAAGCTTTACCCCAAATGGGGAAACTAGAAATAGTGATTTAAACAAATACGTTCGCTTGATAGTTACCCCAACAGACATTGACGGAAAAACAGGCACGCCAGTTGCCAGCGAATGGGGGCAGATTGGAGTTTTGCTGAAAATGGCCACAGATGCAATTATTAATACAAATAACGTGACGGGAACTAATACCGTTAGAGTAGGCACAGAAGAAATAACCGAAGGAGGCGACGGCGTTGTGGCTTTCGGCGAGGGAACGGCTATAAGGTGGAGTTCAACTAACCCCAATGTTGGAATTGTAAAATGGACTATTGGTGGAACAGAGCAGACATCTACTGAGAATGCTATAAATTATTCTTTCAGTTCTCCGAAAAACAATATATCCATAGCATTGCAAATAGACGATAACTCAACGCCTACAATTTTTGCCAGCGTAAATAATGGCCCAACTCCCAATATCACGCTTGAATTTAACAAACCAGTAAAATCACTTTTAGACGGAGAAGGGAATTATAAAACAATAACCATCAAATCCGAAAGTGGACTTACATATACATTTACTTTAACTGCAACCCATCAAAGCACTGTGTCTGATGACGGAAAGAATATTATTCAGATAACTTTATCAGATTTCACTAATGATGGTACAGGATATATCCTTTCTAGCAGCATGGACACGCTCAAAATAGGTGCCGCGGCTTTTGTTGATTTAACAGAAAAGAAAAACGTTACGCTAGGCAGCGATAAATTGGCGCTCCTCACAAGCGGCTCCTTCTATGCTATACAGTTAAGCGATTACTTCGTTCCAGTAGATGAAGAATATGGCTGCCCGTATTCTTTAGATGGAACAATTCTCAATAGAAGCACCGGCACAGTAGGCTTATCCGTAAAAGAAGGAAACGGCCCGCAATATTTTGATTTTGCCTTTACAGGCAATTATGATAATATGCCTCAAGAACAATCAACCAGCACTGCGGGATTTACCATAACGCTAAAACCAGAAAACATTCCAAAGGTTAACTGGGTAGATGGAAAACTTGATGGATATGATGACTTTGTAATTATATCCGGCAACAACGGCATTGAAGAAAAAATTTCGCTCAAACTCAAAATCAGGCCTAGAGTTCTGAGTTACGGCACTCCGGCAAATTTTGCAAACCCCGCAGAAACTTCAAGAGAATACAATGGCGGTACTGAATCACCTCTAATAAACTGGGCCGGAGATTGGACTCCCTCTTCTTGCCCAACTGTACAGGTCTCCGATGCAAAAGTAAAATTTCTCGCAGGAGATTACAGCGACCCTTATGTAGGCAGCAACAAGCCGATTACCATTACATACGAGATAGTTGATAATGAAACTAATGAAACTCCGGGTGCTAACGAAAACTACACCTTCTCAGATGGAATGAAACTGTCGACTACCTCCCACCGCCTCCCTGTAGGAGGAAGCATAACCCCTAGAAAATTAGGCCTATCAATAGCAGAAACCGCAACTCTGGAAAAAGAATACGACGGCTCCAATAACATAGAAATCGGCGTTGACGATATTCTGTTAGATCGCAAAGTAGGTTCAGACATAGTAAGCATTAGGCCCAGCCCGATATTCTCGCTGGATTCACCCAACGCAGGCTCAAGAACCATCAACACGGTCATAGGCATGTCACTTGACGGAACCGATGCAAGCAACTACGAATTGGGAACTCCTGATGAAATAAAAGCAAGCTTCAGCTCAACAGGCATCACAATAACACCAGCCTCCCTCGCAACATTGCTGGCCCAAGATAACGTTAGCTACTGCGAAACAGAAGGATGCGCCACAGGAAGCAAAGTCACCGCCGCCGCCACATACGGCAGCCTGCTAAACCGGTCTTCACAACTGTGGCCGCCAGAAGGCGATGCCGAAGTTATCAAAAACGGCATAACCGTGCCCGGAACTTGGACTATATGCGGCGCGAGAAATGACATTCCCACCGTTTGCGATGGAAAAGTTGGCTCCGCATTCGTTGACAAAAACACCCCAGCCCCCACCGAAACCGTCAACGGCTACTACGCCTACTTCGCACCATCAGAAAGAAATAGCGGAAATTACGCCAGCAACCTCATTGTCCCGGTCGATTTGACCGTCTCCAAAAGAGCAATAGAAATAACCGCAAACCTCGCCTCCGCAGGAAACATAGGAGACGGCATGAAAACCTACGACGGCGAAGCTACACTATTCGGAGTAGAACCCGGAAACTTCGAACCCGCGGTTTACGGCGATAACCTGTACGGCGTAACCGCCTCCGCATCCTTCGCTAACGCAAACGCCGGAAACGGAAAACTCCTCACCGTAAACTGGGACCTGAACGGAACCAATGCAGGCAATAAATACACCGCAGGGCAAACACTCACCCTCGGCTCCATCGCAAAAAGAAAAGTCAACCTTATGGGAATCACCGTCGAACCAAAATTCTACGATGGAACCACCAACGCAACTAACGTGAACTATTCCAGCATAAACTTGGAACAATACGAGCAAGCAATGTTCAGGCAGCAGAAAGAAGTCATAGACGGCAAAATTCAAGAGTCCGACATAGACCCGTATATCGGCATTGTCAACGACGACGACGTTAGCGTTTTGCCCGCTGCCCCCGGCCTGAACTTCCAGTTCTTCACCCCCAACGCAGACACAGACAAGCAAATAGCCTCAACCAACGGAATAAACGACTTCCAGTTGAACGGCACAAAAGCCGGAAACTATGAGCTTGTCCTGTTCTCACTCAAAGGCGATATCTTCCCCGCAAGCATCGCAGATATCCTGTGCACGCAAATAGAAAATGCAATATGCCCGGAAAATACCAAAGCCGCCAAAGATGCTTGGGTTGAAGCCAACAGAAGCATAATCGCAGCGCATCTCGCAAAAGCGGAGCTGGAAGGCACCTACGGAGACCCGCTGTCCTCAATCCAAAACAAAATTTCAACGGTTATGCCAAATACCATCGGCGAGCTTTTTAACATCACAGGAGACACAAGAACTGTCACATGGGCATGGAGCAGCAACGAAGGAATAAAAACAGTCGGCGGCGTAGGCCTTGCCAAAACTGTCGGAAACGCATACTTCGTGCACGGCGACCAGAATTATGAAACCAACATAACCGTCCCAATCTCGGTTACCGCAGCCAAACGGCAGCTCACAGCAACTCTCGTGCCGGAAGACAAAAGCTACGACACAACCGACAACGTGATAATAAGAGTAATCCCCGGCAACGTTATCTCAGGAGACGATGTTTCACTCATAGCGTACGGAGCAACCAAAGACGCTAACGCCGGTGTCGGAAAAGAAGTTTCAATCCTCACGAATATAGACTGGACACCGGAAATCAAACAATACTTGCCACAGTTGGTGAGCAATTACCACCTGCCCAATATCGGCCAGCACACCAGCCCCGATGCATCTACGCTAACCGTCAGCATATCCAAAATACCTTGGCCAAACGCCGTTAAGCCAACACCCGCGGAATACTCAATCCTGTACGACAGCACCATAAACCTCGCCTCCATACCCCTCTCGCCGGCAGGCTGGCAATGGGAAAAAGCAAACGATAAGTTCCCCGACCCGAACACCAGACTGGCTAACCCGACAAATTTAGCAGCCATAGACAGAACCTATAGAGTGACCTTCGCGCCGCCAGCGGATGCGGCTAACTATATGGAAGCCGAAGACAATATCAAAATCTCAATACGCAAACGCAGCGAAGACAACTCGGTAAAATCCGCAGTCGTAAACGCAGCCTGCGGAGCAGATACCGCCAGCATCACCGTCACCGCAAACGACGCCAACGCCCAAGTATGGTTCAATAACACCATCTACGGCGAAGGAAACGGCACCTTCTCATACTCCGGCCTGAACTACGGAGAAAACAGAATTCCTTATCAAATTCAGGCGCAAGCCTATGGCGAAGGTTTCTTCCGCGGATACTCACTCCCATATACCAGATACCTGCCATTCGCTAAAGTCGCAGGAGGAATACGAGGCAAATCACTCACCATCACACTCGACTCCTCTCAACGAGCCGAACAGGATTTCTTTGCGAAACGCAAGTTCGATATCGCAAAAACAGAATGGTACAGCGGAACAACCATAGTAGCCACCGGGCGAAACCTCGCCGTCAGCTCCACCGATACCGACGACTACTGGGTAAGACTATATACCACAGACGGCAATATATACCAAAGCTGCAAAATAAGCGGCGCAGAACCCGCGCTCACACCTATCGCGCCACCTGCAACCAGCGGCGGAATTAAAATGATAGCCTCCTCCTTCGGCTCAAGAGTCGTCGCTGGCGGAACTACACTTACCCTAAATACACCACAAGGCGGCATCATAACCGTCTATACAATGAAAGGCGAACAAGTGAGCAAAATGAACGCAATAGATAGCCGCACAGTCGTCAAAATCCCCAACAGCAAGGGAATGTACATAGTAAAACTGGAGGCTAAATAAGTGAAGCTAAAAGTAATATGCAGCACACTGCTGCTAGCCTGCGCAGCATACGCACTCCCCGTCGGCGACCCCCGAACACCAGACAGGGATAACTCAAAAACCGACGTACCCATAGAACAAGGCGTGCACGAACTCTCACTGCATACCTTCATGGGCGCATCAAAAATAAACTACCCGGATATGAGCGGAACACAGTTCTCACCAGGGTTCGGTGCAGGCTTCTCTTATAGCCTCTTCTTCTCACCCCGCTGGAGCTTCCTCGTCGGCGGCGGCCTGCAACTGTTCAACAACAGAGGAACAGATGTCAACGGAGACTTCACAGGGGTCATCCCAGAAGCAAACGACTTCTCCGACGACGGAAAAGACCAAGTCATGCTGTACTACGACTTCCACGGCTATACAGAAACCCAATGGTCACTCATGCTCATGTTCCCTATAATGCTCCAGTTCCAATCCAACGAAAGCAGAAACAAAGCACTCTACTACGCACTCGGCGTTAAACTGGGCTTCCCATTCTCCGGCGCATATAAAGGCACAGCGGAAAACGCCGCCGTCTGCGGCTACTACCCAGGCTACTGGGGCCAACCCGCCCCCGGCTACAGCTTCAACGACTGCAATACAGACGGCTTCGGAAAAGGATACGAAGACATGGGATTCGGAGACTACGGAAAAGTCAGCTCCTACTCAAAACTCAAACTCGGAACAGCTTTCTTCGCAGCAGCAGAAGCAGGCGTTAAATGGAGACTCTATAATAAACTCGCCGTCTATACAGGCTTCTGGGTGGACCTCGCCATGAACGACGTCGCCCTGCAAAAAGTCTCCGGCCAACAGCCTATAGACTGGACCCCAACCAAAGGCTACTCAGAAGACAAAGTCACACCCAAAGGCGAAATCACATTCAGAAGCAGAACAGAAGGCAAAGCAATCCCAGTCGCGCTGGGCTTCACCGTCCGCCTCGCGCTTGGAGTGCAAAGCTTCCAAACACTGGACTCCGCACGCTGGATAAGAGAAATAGCCATCAGAGACTCCCTCCTCGCACTCTGCAAAGGGCAGGCAGATTCACTCGAAATGCTCAAACACAGAGCAAACGCACTCCTCGATTCTCTCGTCGAATGCCGCGGCTCATGCATGGAAGAAGCCATAAGCAAAGAAGCCCTTAGAAGACAACTGGACTCGCTCGAAGCCCTCCGGCTCGCCGCGCTTGAGAAAGCACGGCTAGATTCTCTCGAACGCCTGCGGCAAATACTGGATGCGCAAAAAGCAGCGCGCCTTGAAGATTTCCGCAAACGGCTCGGAATGCTCGCAAACGGCCTTGATGACTACAAAATAACCCAGACCATTCCAAGCACACGCGCCGCCGAGAAACTGGACACAGCCGCCGCTCTCATGGCAGACTACCCAGACCTCAAAATACGCATCACAGGCCACACCTGCGACAAAGGAACGCATGAGGCAAACCTGCGCATAGGAATCCAAAGAGCGCAAAGCGCAAAGAACTACCTCGCGAACAACAAAGGCATAAAACCAGACCGCATAGAAACAGCCACCAAAGCCGAATCCGTGCCGCTCTTCAGCAACACAAACGAAGAAAACCGCCGCAAAAACCGCAGGGTGCAAATAGAAATCATAGAAGGCATGGAAAAAGCCGAACAGGAGGTTAAGTAATGAAATACCGCTCTCAACTAAACGCAATGCTATGCATCCTCCTTCTGCTCGCAGCAACCGCCTTCGCAACACAGGCTCGCATTGAAAGCATGGGCAAACGCCCCGCCTTCTTCATAGACGATGCCACAATGTTCGAAAACCCGGCAAACGCCACCTTCTACTCAAATGCGCTCATGGGCGAGCTGGGCTTCTACAACCAGAACAGCCTCGGGGCAAACCACGTAGGCCTAAGCCAAGACCCATTCGTGCCCTGGTTCGGCGCGCTGTTCAAATTCGGCCTCTCGGAGCAAAAGGAAATGCGAGACCCGCAAGTCACTATAGGCGGCTTCTTCGGGCGCGAACACCAGAACTTCACCCGCTTCGTTCCACGCAAAGTAGTCGTCAGCGGCGACACAGTCCCGGTTCCGCAATCCGTCACCAATTTTGACGCATTCCTCGCCGGCACCATGCTAGACGGCTCCGCCGTAGGCGCGCACGTCTATGTAGGCATACAAGACGGCAAGCGAGACGCAGACAACCTGAACACAAACCCCGCCGCCGGCACATTGACCCCAGACGCGCACGTGTCAATCCTCTCAATGGACTACGGCGCGAACTTTCTGGTCACCAACCAAACCTCCATTGAGCTAACACTAGGGGCAGCACGCATACAATACGGCCCAAGCCGCAAAACATTTTTAGACCCCGGCCTGTTCTCATTCTACTCCCAAGGCCGCCTGTTCACAGACATAGACGCACTAAGCGGGCAGCTCGTCACAGGCTACAGGCTCGCAGACATGGAAGTTCCGGGCTGGGAAGAGAATCTGTACAATCTCAACGTAGGCCTCAACGTCGTAATCCCCCGCGGCTTTTTCTGGATAGGCATAGATGCTGTGCGAGTGAAAGAAGAAGTCGGAACATGGGACAAAGCAGAAGAAGACGGCAGAGAATACCTCATATACAGAGAACCCGGCTCGCTCGAAACCTACGAAAACGACCTCCGGGACCGCATGGGCGGCATCCTCAGCTTCGGCATAGAGCGCAACGTGTGGAACTGGTTTGTCATGCGCTTCGGCGGCCAAAAGAGCTTCATATACAACTCCTGCCGCAACTCCAGCGGCAGAACCACAATCTGCGACACAGGCCTAACCAACGGCGAAAAGGTGAACCACTGGTCAACCAACCCCTACGGAGACGGCTCCCTGGACGACCACGTGGGCATAGGCGTAGGCCTGAACATAGACGACAAGCTGAAAATAGACTTCTCCCTCGCCGAAGACATCTTCTTCCGCAACCCCTTCAGAGGAGAAGGCAGGTTCATAAGCAGAATTTCGTCAATATACACATTCTAGATTAGGCATCCCGGATTATTCCAGATTAGGGTTCCCCAAATCCCTTTCGCTTAAAAGAGGCTCGGACACGGGCCACTTTATGCCTATATTCGGGCAGTCCCAGGCAAAACCGGCCTCTTCCTTGCCATTGTAAACCGAGCTGCATTTGTACTGAACCTCCGCATAGTCGGAGAGAACGCAAAAACCGTGGGCAAACCCTATCGGAATGTAAAAGAATTTCCGGTTCTCCTCGCTTAACTCAACGGCGTGCCATAAGCCGTAGGTCTTGCTGTCCCTCCGAATATCAACCGCCACATCCCAAATTTCGCCTCGCGTGCAGCGAACCAGCTTCACCTGCCCTGGGTTTTTCTGGTAATGCAGGCCCCGCAGGGTGTTTTTAGCGGAACGGCTGTGGTTGTCCTGCGCAAAAACCGTGCTTATGCCGGCAGCCTTGAACTTCTCCGCATTGTACGATTCGTAAAACCACCCTCTTGAGTCCGGAAACACATCCGGCTCAATCACCAAAAGCCCTTCTATCTCGCACTTCTCAATTTTCAAATTTCAGTCCCTCCAGCTCTTTCTGTATCTCCGGCAGCCTCTCAAACTCCTCATGGTGCAACGCGCTCATTTTCTGGCAGAGCAAAGCGAGGTTCTTCGCATCCTCCGGGCTTGAATGCTTTCTATCATATATGTTTTTCAGTATGGAAAGCATATTCTCAATATCCTGCTTATGCGGGTAAGAACGCATAAACCGGCAGAACACGTCTATGCTCGCGTTGAAATTATCCAAATCGCTTTCCTCTATCGCATACATAATCTTGGGCAGAACCTGCGTGCTCAAAAGCTCCAGCAAATTGCCCTTGAAACTGCTCAAATCTCCGCTCAAGCTCAAAATAAACTGCTCATCCCTAGCCGCTGTTCCCCCGTCAATTTCCGCAAGCAGGGCATCAACCTCGGTTTCCCTCTCCCTCTCGGCCTGGTCCCGGTATTTCGACTGGTACACTATGGGGAAGCCCATCAAAAACAAATGCGCATTTCCCAAGGAGCCGAATTCGCCCAAAAAATAGATATCGGCATTTTCCCTAAGCAGGGCATCTTCGGATTCATAAGGCACCAGTTGCGCCGGCACCGGAAAAAAGTCGCCCAAGCCGCCCCCGCCTTTCGGAAAAACGCTAACGCTTATCTTTTTCGATTTCGACAGGTCAAAAGAATCCTTAATATCCTCTTCATCAAGAATGTGTTTCAAAATCTCCTGCAAGCCTCTCGGAAGCGACTGCTGCAAATTATTCCGAAAAGCCTCAAAGTCCGAATTTTTGGAATAGTCTCCCTGAATGGCCAGAATACCGTCCCGGCTTATGAGCGCGTCAAACGGGGATTCCCCGTCTCCCGGAAACGGGGATTCCTCCTCGCCCTGCTTTTGCTGGCGGGGAATTTTCACGTAAGCTATAACTCTCCCGCAGAGCTTGCTGTCGCTGCCTTTTTTTTGAATTACTCCAAGCACAATACTAAGATAGAAAAAATTGCGAATAGAATTTGAGCTGCCTTTCAAAGCAGGCATCCCATGAGAACTGCCGGGCATAAGCTCTGCCTTTTTCCGCAAAGGCCTTCATCCTGTTTTTGTCCGCCGCAATTTCGCAAACGGCGCGGGCAAGGGCTTTTGAACTCATATCCTCCAAAATAACTCCTCCCCCCGACTCTCTAATATGCTCCGCAGCCGCGCCGGTGTTTGCCCCAATCAGGCACTGCCCGCAAGACATTCCCTCCAGAATGGAAAACCCGAAGGTCTCCCAGTTGCTAAGGGCAAAGCCCATCTCGCAACTGGCTATCCATTTTGCCATCTCCTCCGCGTTTTTTATAAAGCCCGCATATTTCACGTGCCTGTATTTTTTCACCGCCTCCTCAACAAGAGCAATGCGGTTGCCGGTTCCAACGAAAACGAGCGCAGGCTCTGTGCCAAGCTCCTTGCATATAATGGGGTAGGCGTTTAGCAAAAGGGACAGCCCTTTTTCCTCGCAAAATCGGTGCGGAAAGAACATGGTCAATCTATCTTGCTCTCCTGCCTTCAATTCCTCGGCGAGCTTCTCATCTCTGCGTTCGGGGGTGAACAGCGCGGAATCTATGCCGAGCGGAATCCATTCCAAATCGCGCAGGCCGTGGCTTCTTATTCTCTCCATAACCTCCTTGCATGAAACCTGAATGCTGCTGTAGCCATTGAACTGGCTTCTCGCATATCCCCAAGCGATGCTCTCAAGCAACTTCGCCAAAAGTTTGCTTATAGGCTCAAAGGTGCGGCGAATATATGTCACCGGAAAATCCGCGTGCCAAAAGCCTGTCAAAACGGGCTTGCGTGCCAAGCTCTTGCAGGCTCTGCGAACGGTCGCCGGAAGAACGTAAGGCGAGCCTACTTCTATTATGTCCGGCCTGTGTTTCTCAATGTATGGCCTTATTTGCTTTGCTCTATGTATAAAGCGGTATTCCCACCACGCGCCCGGAACTTTAAAAGCCTTAACGTGCTCCACTGTAAGGGTAGGGGAGACATCCTCTGTTCTGAAGCTATTGCCTTGCATCAGGAAAACGAGTTTATGCTCGCTTTGCTTTTTTTGGTAATGCTCCATCTTCTGCAGATGGTAACGCCTAACCCCTCCACCGCTAGGTGACCAAAAGTTATTAACGTCTATAATCACCCCATCAAAGCGCTCCTTGCCAGCTCATCTGCCTTATCGTTCCATTTATCTCCGCTGTGTCCAGTGACTTTTTCAAAAGTGGCCCACTGTTTTATATCGGAGATTTTGCTCATATAGACCTGCGCCACCACGCTATTGGCTTTCCATTCGCCGAGTGCCCAGCTTGCGACTCCTTGGTAATCGTAGCATATAACGCCTTTCCGCTGAATTTCCGCCAAATATTCCATAGCCTGCCAAGCGGCATAGAGTTCGCCGTCAATATTCCTGCTGGAAGCGGCGTAGGGGGTTTTCCCGTAGGCTCTTGCTATCTCAACATCATTTTCCACAGCGACCCAGGACCACCCGGCGTATTCGCTTTCCGGCACAAAGGAGCCGTCCACATAGATTCTGAGGCCTTCTCTAAGGGCGGTTTCACCATAGAACCAGGCTTTAGCGTCGTCCATTTTAACAAAGGACTTATGCTTAACTCCTGTTCTCCCTTTAATTTGCTTCTCGCAATCCGGCCAACTATCCCCCATCCACTGAGTTCCATCAGGGAACTTAACTGCATATATTTTAGACATAGAGAATTAATTTAGAAATTTTTTCCTACTATTGGCGTGGAATACACCCCGCCCTTCGGGCACCCCTCTACGAGCTTACCTTTACCCACAACTATTTCCCTCCCAGTTTTTCATAAGAATCATGAAAGTGTCATGTGTGTCGTGCAGCCTCCTCAATCCGC
>JGI24698J34947_10001065_pt1 | contig 14115 bp, 14 predicted proteins | sample TergutMp193P3_FD_34947 | JGI IMG/M metagenome (IMG submission 34947) | reverse complement strand
TTATCCCCCCCCCCCCCATTAATATATTCTACATAATAATTAAAAAATACAGATATCAATGGAACATTCCTTTTGAATAGGTTTGTAATATTTTTTAGGAGGTAATTTTAAAATGAAAGAAAAAACAACAGACATCTCGATTTTATTATTTCCCTTATTCATCATCGCGTTCTTGGCAGCCCTGATTTTTTTATTTCCACAAAGGGCACTGTTCGTCATTGGCGAACTTAACAATTTCTTTGTTAACAGGATCGGGGTGTTCTACACTCTGACGGGGCTTTTTGTTCTTCTATGCAGCATATTTGTTGCCGCTTCCAAACATGGAAACATTAAGCTTGGCAGTCTTGAAAAACCGAGGTATTCAGGCTTCAAGTGGGGCTCCATGATATTCACTTCAACAATGGCAGCCGATATTCTCTATTGGTCATTGATTGAATGGGGATATTATTATTCGTCAAATCCAACCGGCGCGGAAAGCCTGTCCCTTACGCAGCAGCAGCAAATCGCTTCAACTTATCCATTATTCCATTGGGGACCGATACCCTGGGCGTTCTATATTTTGCCGGCAGCGGCGTATGCCTATATGTTTTATGTAAGAAAAAGCCAGCGGCAGACATTGTCGGAAGCCTGCCGGCCAATCCTGAAAGGAAAATTAGACAAAGGTTTGGGCAAATTAATTGATATAGTTTCTGTTGTCGGTTTTTTGGGCGGAACAGCGACCACTTTTGCTCTCGCTACTCCGCTGATGACAAACGCATTAAACAGACTGCTAGGAATGTCGGCGGATAAAAGCATCACCATCGCGCTTTTATTGGTAAACGGCGCTATATTTACGTTAGCTGTACTTTTCGGCATGAAAGCGATTTCATATCTTGCGCTTGCCTGCGTTGCCGTCTTTTCAACATTGCTGGCTTATGTCTTTTTCCTTGGCCCAAGCAGGTTTATTATCGAAAGCGGCGTATCGGGAATTGGAAATATGGTCCAAAATTTTATCGGAATGTCAACATGGACCGATCCTCTCAGGCTAACGGGAGACGGAGTTTCAGGTTTCCCGCAGCAATGGACAATTTTTTACTGGGCGTACTGGATTGCGTGGTTTGTCGCAACTCCTTTCTTTATCGCGAAGATAAGCGAAGGGCGTACAATTCGCCAAATGATAAGCGGCGCATACTTTTACGGCATAGCGGGTACTTTTACTTCGTTTATTGTTTTTGGCAACTTCGGCCTGTACCAGCAGGTAACCGGAAAAGTTGACGCCGCAGCAATGCTTAACGACGGCGTTGCCCCATCAGAAGTCATTCTCAAACTGTTTGAACAATTACCAGCGCATAACATAGTCCTTTTTATTCTTGTTGTTGCAATGCTCGCTTTTTACGCGAGTACGTTTGACGCTATCACTTTGGTAGTCGCAGGTTTCTGCCAAAAATCTATAAAGCCTGATGAATATCCAAGCAGAAGGCTAAGGGCATTTTGGGCCGGTGTTTTTATCATTCTTCCCATCGCCCTTATCTGGTCGGAAAGCACTTTGACTATGCTCCAAACCGTATCAATCATCGCCGCTTTTCCCCTCGCGATTATAATGCTGATTATTATTTTCAGCTTTTTAAAGGAATTAAAAGGTAAAGCAGGTAAGATCGCAGAATGATTTTCTGTCCGCTGCGTATAGTTTATATATAAGAACAACATACCTCGTCCTTCAGGGCGAGGTATTTGATTTTCCGGCAAACTTATAACAAGCGTTGATTATCATTAATTTTTATGGTAAACTTTTGCGGTTATGATAAATAAACAAATGAACAACTGGAAAAAAATTTGGAATAACAGAAATGTCTCGGAGCTATTAGAGAAGAATAAAGGTGGACATGACGATTTACTATCGGAATTAATAAAAATTAACGGTTTTGACGGAGGAAGCGGAAAAAGCGGTATTACTATCGAAGCGTGGATGAATTATATCAGTTATATCAAGAACAATTTAGATATTAAAGATAATGATACGTTATTTGAAGTTGGCTGCGGTTGCGGCGCTGTTTTATACCCATTTTATATTACCGGCCATAAAGTTGGCGGCATAGATTATTCCGATAAACTAATTCAACAAGCTGAAGCAATTATGCCAGATGCCGGCCTGTTATACGGAGAAGCTTCCGAAATAAATGATATAAAATACGATTTTGTTATTTCTAATTCAATATTTTTTTACTTTTCAAATTATGATTACAGCTCAATAGTGATCAATAAAATGTTTGAAAAAGCAAGAAAGGGGATAGCTGTTTTAGATGTGCCTGATTTACGTTTAAAAGAACAATGTGAAAACGAAAGACGGCAGCAAGTTGATAATTACAATGAAAAGTATATGGGATTGGATCATTTATACTATCCCAAAAAGTGGTTTTTGGATTTTGCGGAGGAAAAAAATTGTACTGTTTTTACAATAACTCAGCAAAATATAACCGGATATGGATATAATAAATACAGGTTTAACTGTTTTATTCAAAAGTAACTATTATGCAAGCGATTATATTAGCCGCCGGAATGGGGAAAAGATTAGGCGATTTGACCAGGGAGAATACCAAATGTATGGTCAAAGTCTGCGGTACAACATTGATTGAACGATTGTTAAACCAGATTTCACGGCATCAATTCAATCAAATTGTAATTGTTGTCGGGTACTTCGGAAACAAGCTGATAGAGTTGATAGGGGACAACTTCAACGGAATACCGGTAAAATATGTCGAAAACCCAGTCTATAATACCACCAACAATATTTACTCTCTTTTTCTCGCGAAAGATTATTTGCTGCAGGATGACACGATTCTTTTTGAAAGCGATCTAATGCTGGAAGATTCGATTCTTTGCGATTTGATAAATAATCCGTATCCAAATCTGTCGGCTGTGGCAAAATTTGAAGGCTGGATGGACGGTACGGTTGTGACTATTGATAACGAAAACAATATTTTAAGTTTTATTCCCAAGAAAGATTTTATTTTCCCGGATCGCCACAATTATTATAAAACCGTAAACATTTACAAATTCAGTTCTTTATTTGCCCAAAATCACTATATACCCTTTCTTGAAGCGTATTCCCGCACCATGGGAAATAACGAGTACTATGAAGATGTACTAAGAATAATAGCGTTTCTTGACCACTCAACATTAAAGGCCCATGTTATCGACCCGTCCCAGAAATGGTACGAAATTGACGATGTTCAGGATGCGGACATTGCCGAAGCTTTGTTTGCCGAAAAAGACAATAAACTTGTCAATTATCAAAAGCGCTATGGCGGATACTGGCGTTTTCCCAAACTTTTGGATTTTTGTTATCTGGTCAACCCGTATTTTCCCACGCCGAAGATGAAAGAGGAAATTAAAACCCAATTCGATACCCTGTTATGCGATTATCCTTCAGGCATGGAAGTAAATTGTCTTTTGGCCGGAAAATTCTTCGGGCTTAAACAGGGTTATTTGGCTGTCGGAAACGGCGCTGCCGAACTAATCAAGGAGTTGATGGGCGAATTAACAGGCAAAACAGGAATTGTCCTTCCCACTTTTGAAGAATACTATAACAGAAAAAACGCGGATGATTTTTTACCCTATATGGTTCGCGATGCTTCCTATCAATATTCAGCCGCGGATTTAATTTCCTATTTTTCCGGAAAAGACATTAATGCTCTTCTGCTGGTTAATCCCGATAACCCCTCAGGAAACTTTATTCCGGTAAATGATATTATGCGTATAGCTTCATGGACATCGGAACATAATAATATTACCTTTATTCTTGATGAATCCTTTGTAGATTTTTCCGCCGGTTCTGTGTCCAACTCCCTGCTCAAAAACGATATTTTGGAGCAATTCCCAAACATGGTTGTTATAAAAAGCATTTCAAAATCTTTTGGAGTCCCCGGTTTGAGATTGGGTATTTTGGCCGGCAGTAATACAAAGCTGATTGACCATATAAGGAAAAAGCTTTCTATATGGAATATCAATTCTTTTGCCGAATATTTTATGCAGATATTCAGCAAATATGAAAAAGAATATCATACGGCGTGCAAACAAATAATTGATGTTAGGGCAAATTTTATACGGGAAATTTCTACCATTGATTATTTGCGGGTAATTCCGTCTATGGCAAATTATTTCCTGTGTGAAGTGCTGCCTCCCTATACGTCAAATGAATTAACGTTCCGCCTGTTAGATGAATACGACATATTAATAAAGGACTGCGGCAAAAAAATCGGATTTGAGAATAAAGATTTTATTCGCGTCGCGGTAAGATCGGATGATGATAACCGTATTCTTATCAAGGCTTTGAAAGAACTGGAGAAAGAAGGCAAAAAATGATTTTTTTACCCGCTCTATATAGACCCCGGTACAGGAAGCGCGCTTTTTTCAATCGCCATTGGCATTGCGGCAAACATATTCAGATTTCTATGTGATTATTTATAATAATTGTTCAGAAGATAATACTTCAGAAGCAGTAAAACCATATTTATCTGATGAAAGATTTACTTATCATAGGCATGCTACCGTTATTAATAACTTTAACTATGCACTGGATAATTGTAAGACAGATTACTTACTGATTGTTCATGACGACGATATTATGCTTCCTGATATGGTAAAGGAAGAAATTGCAATCCTTGATTCAAATAATGATTTTTCTATTGTATGGACAAATATGAATTATATGTCTTCGGATGGAAAAACAATTATTAATCCATCTGTAATAAGTATCTATATGGATAATAAAGATTGTATTATTAACAGCAGAGAGTATATTAAACTTCTAATAAGTAAAACAAATGTTATAGTTTGCCCTGCAGTTATGTTCCGTATGTCAATTATAAAAGCCTATAATTTTCATTTCCGATCTGATATAGGAGGAGGAGCTGATTGTTTTATGTGGCTTGAATTAAATCAGATAAATTACAAGTTTTATTATATCAATAAAGCTCTTTATAATTATCGAATTCATGAACAGCAAGATTCTTCACGTTCTTTGTTTCTCTTGCCCAAAATAAGAAAACCTGTATATTTTTTATTGGAAGATAATAATTATTCTAATTATATAAAAAGAAAATGGATACATTATGTAGATAGAATATTACTTACAGATATTTATAAAACAAATAATAGAAAAAGAATTTTTAATGAATTAAAAGAAAAAATATTATTTCATGATGGAAAAGATTATTATTTGCTTATTAAATTATATTATTTGTTAAATGAACCTTTTTTTTTGAGAAATATTAGGACTTATTGTCGTTTGAACATAAAAATTCTATGGAAAATAACTAAAAAATTTATCCCAATACAAATTCAACAAAACATACGAAAATATATAAAATAATAAATTAAACAATATATTAACTAATGAAAGACCAAGATAATACTACTTATATCATGCAACAGACTCCTGAAATCTCAGTAATAGTACCATGTTACAAACAAGCGGAGTTCCTTGATGAATGTATTGATTCTGTTATTGATCAAACATTTCAAAATTGGGAATGTATAATAGTTGATGATGGTTCACCTGATAATACGGAAGAAATTTCAAAAGCATGGTGTAAAAAGGACTCCCGAATAAAATATTACAAAAAAATCAATGAAGGATTAAGTAAAGCGCGTAATTATGGTATTAATTTAGCTGTAGGAACATATATATTGCCTTTAGACGCTGATGATAAAATAGGAAAGCAATATATGGAATTGGCATTACCATATTTTGAAAATGACAATAATGTAAAAATTGTATATTGTAGGGCTGAATTGTTTGGAATTATGCAAGGAGAATGGAAATTACCGGAATACTCATTTAAAAAATTAATAACTAAGAACATTATATTTTGCAGCGCTTTTTTTTATAAAACGGAATGGGAAAGGATTGGCGGTTATGATATAAATATGATAAAAGGCCTTGAAGATTGGGAATTCTGGATAAATATGTTAAAAAATGGCGGGGAAGTAGTAAAAATAGATACTGTGCAATTTTATTACAGAAAAAAACAAACCTCAATGACCTCGGATACAATGCTTAATATTAAAGAACTTACTGACTATGTTTGTGAAAAACATATTTCGGTATATAATAAAATAATTGGAAATCATGTTATATTAAGTTTAGTTAAAGAATCAATAGATTATAAAATTGGTAAAATAATATTATGTCTACCCAGAAAAATTAAGAAAATATTAAAACGAAAAAAAAACATATAAAATAGGTAAATCGAAAATGATTTCTATTGTTACGACAACTTATAATGGAGAAAAATATATCCGATAACAGATTAATTCTATTTTAGAACAATCATATAAAGATTTTGAATTAATTATTTGCGATGATTGTTCAAACGATTCTACGTGGAATATCCTGAAAGAACATGAACAGAAAGATAAAAGAATAAAATGTTTTCTAAATAAAAAAAATATAGGTTTTAAAAAGAATTTTGAAAAAGCTATAACTTTAACAAATGGTAAATATATTGCATTGGCGGATCGGGATGATATTTGGTTAAGTAATCATTTAGAAGTATTATTAAATCATATTGGTAATTATTTACTTGTCTGTACAAAATCAAAAAACATTAATACATTTGGTATAAATATTGAAATGAAAACGAATAAAAAAATAATAGACTTAAATGTTGATAGAAATAATTTGTTATATAGGCTTCTCCTTTTTGATAATTGTGTACAAAGTTGTACAATAATGTTTGATAGGAGTTTAATTGACGATTTTATTCCAATACCTGAAAAAGTTAAATATCATGATTATTGGCTTGTGATAATTACAGCAATGTATAAAAAAATTTATTTTATTAATAAAATTACTGTTTTGTATAGAAGACGCAACTTAAGATCAGGATGTGTTAAATCATATTATTAATGGAGATTTTCATCCTCTACATCCCAAATGGAATAATATTGTTGTATATGATGCTGTATTTTCAAATTATTCAACAGAGGAATTAGATACAGCTTATTCCAAACCATCAATAATACATGCTGCTGGTTCTGAAAAACCATGGCATTATATGGGATATACAAAACATCAGAAGATATATAGGAAATATCGAGAAATGACACCGTGGCCAAAAGTAGAGTATAAAGATAACAGCATGAAGAATATAATTATAAAAAATATTATGAATCATATTTTTATAAATGAAAGAGATAATCGTTATCTTCTTTATTTATCTCCATAATTTTCAGGCAGTTTATTTTTTGGTATACAGAGACTTAAAAGACATATAGAATAATTATATATTGATAAATGAATAAAGCATAATAAAACAAATGATTTTAGATAATAAGGAAAAACACATACTATTGATAATTTTCCCTTTTTATGAGTACCATACACGTATAGCCAAAGAATTAGAGAATTTAGGCTATCATGTAGATACTTTACTTAATCAATTTTCATTATCCTATGTATTTTCGTTTAATAAAATACTTTTTATTTTGAGGTACCTATTAAGAAAAATTCCAAAAGAAGATGTCTCAGAATATATAGAAAAAGAGTATGATATTGTTCTGGCTATAGGAGGTTATACATTTTCTAAAACATTCATAGATAAGTTAAAATATAAAAATTGTAATCTACGAACAATCATCTTTTTTTGGGATAGTTTTAAATATTGGAATAATTCATATGTTATTGATTGGTTTGACGAAAAATATTCTTTTGATGTTTTGGACTGTATAAAATATAAAAACAAAGGGCTTCTACATTTACCAGATTTCTATTTAGGAGAAGAAATTAATATCTCATCCAAAAACGATATTAAGTATGATATTTGCTTTATTGGCTCTTTAAATATTTTCTCTGTTAACAGATTGTTTTTTTTAAAAAAGTTTACCAAGCTGGCAAAGGATAATGCATTAAAAGCTTTTATTTTTTTGTATTATCCTAGATCAAACAAGGTATTGAAAGAATTTATACATTGTATCACCAGCTTTCGGCATTTTTTGTATAATATTTGTTTTTTTCTTTTCAGAGATCAGAAATTCATTTCAAGTGAAAAATTATCTTTGAGTAAAGTAAAAGAAATTGAATCTTGTTCTAAATGTATTATTGATATCCCGATAAAAAAACAAACCGGAACGACTATCAGAGTTTTGGAGGCACTAGCGGCAGGGAAAAAAGTAATTACTACTAATCGCTATGTTAAAAATGAGAAATTTTACGATCCAAGAAATGTGTTAATATTAAACAGGAAAAAAGATAAAGAAATATTGAATTTTATTAATTCTGAAAAAACTCAAAATGACATTTCTTATTTAAAAATTGGAAATTGGTTAAAGACATTGTTGGGATAGCTATGTTGTTTAATATTTTTGAAAGATTATTCTCAAAAATAAATAGAGAGTTGTTTTACGTTTGTAATGTAATATTTTATGGGCATCTGGGTAAAAATTCATTTGTTAATAAGCCTTGCTTGATAAAAAATAAGAATTGTATTTTTATGGGCAAGGATGTTTTTATTAGAAATTACGCGATAATAGAAGCTATAACAATTTATGAAGGACAATTATATAATCCAAAGATAATTATAGAAGATGGTGTTTCTATTGAACAAAGTCTGCATTTAACATGTGCGGAAAATATTATCATTGGGAAAAATACCGCAATAGCCGCAAATGTTACTATTAGTGATATACATCATACCTATGATGATATTAATATTCCCATAGAACGCCAGAAATTAAGAGTTGCTCCTATAAAAATAGGTGATGATTGTAAAATATACAATAATGCCGTTATTTTACAAGGAATTTCAATAGGTAAGCATGTAACGGTGGCAGCTAATTCAGTAGTTACAAAAGATATTCCTGATTATTGTGTTGTTGCCGGAATACCAGCGAGGATAATTAAACGGTATAGTTTTGAAACAAAAGAGTGGGAAATAATCCCCCACCCCATTAATCAATTTGATTACATAGTTTTTTGTTTTGATTTTTTTTGTGTCATCATTCAGGATGGCACAAAATGATTTCTTTTGTTATCAAATTGCCTGTTAAACTTTATTTTTTGTTAAAATTAAAACATTTTTCTATTTTTTCTTTTATAGATAGACCATTAAAGATAGACGGATGTAAAAATATTGCTATAGGCAAAAATGTAGTTATACAATATAAAACATGGCTTGCGGCATTACCGCTTACAGGTGAAAAAGAATGTAGGTTGGTTATTAAAGATGGCTCAATAATTGGTCATTTTAATCATATTTATGCAACAAAAAGTATTGTAATTGAAGAAAATGTTCTGACGGCAGATAAAGTGTATATTACAGATAATCTACATGATTATAGTGATCCAAATGTGCCAATAATGAAACAAAGGATAATTCAAAAAAATCAGGTTATAATTGGCGCCGGTTCATGGATAGGTGAACATGTTTCTATTATAGGCGCATCAATAGGAAAAAACAGTGTTATTGGCGCAAATTCTGTAGTTACCAAAGATATTCCAGATTACTGTGTTGCTGTCGGAATTCCGGCAAAGGTAATTAAGAGGTATAATTTTGATACAAAACAATGGAGAAAAACAAATCCTCAAGGAGAATTCTTAAAATGAAAAATATTTTAATAACTGGTGGAGCAGGTTTTATAGGTTCTTCCATTGCTTTGAAACTTGTTGATAATGGATATAATGTAACTGTACTTGATAATCTTTCGCCGCAAATACATGGTAATAATCCAGAAGATTCATTTTTGTATAAAAGGATAAAAAACAAAGTTAATTTTGTTAAAGGGGATGTAAGTAATCGTGCTGATTGGGAAAAGACATTAGTGAATCAAGATGCGATAATTCATCTTGCCGCTGAAACCGGGACTGGTCAGTCAATGTACGAAATTGAAAAATATACAAAAGTAAATGTTGGTGGTACTGCTATCCTACTTGATATTCTTACCAATACAGAAGCCAATGTTAGAAAAGTAATTGTGGCTTCATCAAGAGCGATTTATGGCGAGGGAAAATATTTTTGTGAAGAACATGGGATCGTATATCCAAATGAACGAAAAGAGCAGGATATGCTTAATAAAGATTTTAACAATAAATGTCCTGTATGCGGCAAAAATGTTCAGCTTAAAGCCACTGATGAAAAGGCAAAAATACACCCATCGAGTATTTATGGAATAACAAAGCAGGTGCAGGAACAAATGGTGCTTTTGTCCTGTAAGGCCATAAACATACCTGCTGTTGCATACCGTTATCAGAATGTATATGGTCCCGGGCAGTCATTAAAGAATCCTTATACCGGAATACTTTCAATTTTTTCTACAAGCATGCTGCATAACCAGCCAATAAACATTTTTGAAGATGGTGAAGAATCCCGCGATTTTGTATATATTGATGATGTTGTTGATGCTACAATAATGGGATTGGAAAAAGATGAGGCTAACAATCAAGTCTTTAATGTAGGAAACGGTAAAAGTGCTACGGTAAAGCAAGTGGCGGAATTATTGAAGATACATTATAAATCGGATAGCGATATAAAAATAACGAGTAACTTCCGTTTAGGTGATATACGGCATAATTATGCTGACATTTCAAAAATTAACAAGTTATTGGGATTTATTCCAAAATATGAATTTGAAGAAGGCATTAAAATATTTACTGACTGGGTTAAAAAAGAAAATATAGAAAAGAATAATTCTTATCAAGATTCATTAGATGAAATGCAAAATAAAGGACTGTTTAAGTGAAAAAAATTGCAATTGTAATTGTAAATTATAATGGCGCGGATATACAAGGCGAGTGTTTGGAATCACTAAAGAAACAAACAATACAAAATTTTGATGTTATTATTGTTGATAATGGTTCTACTGATGATTCAGTATTCAAAGCTAAAGAAATATATAATGAATCAATTATTATTGAAACACACACTAATAATGGCGTAGCAAAAGGAAATAATATTGGTATTGATTATGCCTTGAAACACAATTATGAATATGTTCTTTTGTTGAATAATGATACAGTTTTACATGAACAATTAGTTGAATTACTATTCCTTAAGTCAAGAGGAATATATATTACAGTTCCTAAAATATATTTTCATAACAAGAAAGATATTATCTGGTTTGCTGGGGGGAATATTGATTTCAATCGTGGAATTGTTAATCATTGGGGATATTTAAAAAAGGATAAAGGGCAATATAATAATGATAAAGAGATAAAGTATGCGCCTACTTGTTGTATGCTTATTCCGATATATGTTTTTGCTAAAATAGGAACAATGGACGAAAATTATTTTATGTATTACGATGATACAGATTTTTGTATGCGACTTAATATCAATTTAGATAAGATTGGTATATTATATGTTTCGCAGGCTGTATTATGGCATAAAGTTAGTAGCACAGCAGGGAAAAAATCTTCTATATCAGTTTATTATACTAATAGAAACAGGTTTTATTTCCTGGAGAAATTCAATCAATATTTTCCAAAAAGAGCAATAATATATACTTATATAACAAGGATTATAAGATATTTATTATCATTTTCCGGTAAAACAAATGATAAATATATAAAAAATGCATATATAGATTATAAAAAAAATGCAATGGGGTATTGTACAATAAAAAAATGAAAACGATTGTAAATTATCCATTAACTGACGCGATCCAATGGATGGTACTTTTTGGAGCCTTTACAGAACGTTGGTATGAATTATCAATTGTTGTATTAGTTAGCGTAATTATTTTTTGGCGAACTATGGATCTTCATTTTTCGAAAAATCTATTATTATTATTTTCTATTATTAGTATATTTTCAATCTTTTCTATTACATACATTGGATATACATATGACAAATTTACTCAGCAGGTAATTACTCTATTTTTGATTGTTGTTTGTTATTATAATTTTTTCAGATTTATTGATAGAAATATAGATTCTTTATTCAAAAAATACTTAAAAATTATTTATATAATTGCAATGATGGGATTATTACANTTTTTTATTTATGCACTAACTGGTTATAATATTTTTAGTTTTTTATATGATGTNCGGACATTTCTGGTTGCNCCNAGGGTTATGCGGGCTACTTCAATATTGAAAGAACCNAGTGAATTTAGTGTTCTTCTTATTCCTTCACTGACTTATTTTTTATTTAAACAAAGAAAAGAAAATAAAGATACTAAATATAAAATTATTTTATTATCTGCTATACTTGTTTCTTTTAGTACAACAGCATATGTTATTCTTGTATTAATATTTATTTATAAATATTTTTTCTATATAAAAAATATACTATTAAGAAGTTTTGCAATCATTTTTGTTATTATCATAATCCTATATATATATTTAAATGAAACAAAAGTAGAAGGTGTAATGGATAGTGGCCCTTTAAGAAATACTGAAAGACATATAACTCAAACTTTGGAAGCTTTTTCAAATATGAACCCTGCATCTTTTGAGGCGTTAAATCTTAGTACCTATGCAACTATGACAAATCTATGGGTGTCTATAAACTCACCCATGCGATTAATTGGAACAGGACTGGGGACACATGTGCAAAATTATAAAAGCCAATATGAATCAGAATTTCGATATTATGGATTAAATTCCGAAGATGCCTATTCTCTTGCAGTAAGAATATATTCTGAAATGGGTTTGGTGGGATTTATATTATCAATTATATTTTTGATAATAAATTTCAATAAGCGAAACCCAATTAACATAGGTTTTGCTTTTTTACTATTATCACAGATGATACGCGGAGGACATTATTTTAGGTATGGTTTAGTAATGTACATATTCATGTATTACTTTACAGGTAAATCTTATAATAAATAATATTATGTTATGAAGATAATATATGATGATATAATTTATAGCTTGCAACGAAGCGGTGGTATTTCTCTATATTGGTCACAGTTAGAGAAATATATTAGACAGGATATTCAATTGTTGTTTAGAAACTACGAAAAAAATATTTTTTATTATGATTCGCCCATTAGCCAAAAAATAAAAAAAAAGGATAATATTTTACTTGAAAGGTATAAAAATATTGTTTTACCTGATGATTCCTCGTTTATATTTCATTCTAGTTATTATAGGTATTGTAAAAATAAGAATGCTATCAATATAATAACATTATATGATTTTAATTATGAATATTTTAGATGTGATGCTACGGCCAGATTGCATATATTTCAAAAGAAGAATGCGATAAAACATGCTCATGGTATTATAGCAATATCAGAAAATACAAAAAACGATTTAATGAAGTTATATCCTTTTTATGATGGAAAAATTTCAGTAATTTATCTTGGAATTTCCAATGAATATATGTATTTAAATTTACCTAAAAAAAATATAATTATTTTTATAGGAGAGAGATCTGGGTATAAAAATTTTAAATATACTATTGAACTCGTTAAAAATATTTCTGAATTGAAATTACATATTATTGGTGGAGAAGCCTTATCCAAAGAGGAACGTATTCATTTGAATAAATCTATCCCTTATAGATATGAATATTATTCTAATATTTCAAATGAAGAATTAAATATAAAGTATAATGAAGCAAAATTTTTATTATATCCAAGTTTGTATGAAGGCTTTGGTATTCCTGTTATTGAAGCGCAAGCGGCAGGTTGTCCTGTGGTTTGTTGTAATACATCTTCGTTACCGGAAGTCGGAGGAGATGCGGCAATATATATTTCAGGTAGAAATATGGAAGATGATTTGAAAAAAATTGAACAACTAAATGATCAAATGTTTTATAAAAATATGCTGAAAAAAGGTTTTGAAAACTGCAGAAGATTCTCATGGGAAAAATGTGCAGAAGAAACATATAATTTTTACAAAGAGGTATATGATTTATACAAAGAATAGCAAATTTTGGGTAGAACTAAAATAGACTATCCCTAAATATATACATTAGGAGGGTTTTTATGTTTAATCAAAAAAAAGCGCTTGTTTGTGGCGCTGGTGGTTTTATCGGGGGGCATCTTGTAAAGCGTCTTAAAGATGAAGGTTACTTTGTGCGTGGTGTTGATATAAAAGAACATGAACACAGAGAAAGTTTTGCCGATGAGTTTGTATTGGGTGATTTGCGTGAACAAACTTTTTGTCGTCAAATTACATCTGATACA
>JGI24698J34947_10001064_pt1 | contig 14129 bp, 15 predicted proteins | sample TergutMp193P3_FD_34947 | JGI IMG/M metagenome (IMG submission 34947) | reverse complement strand
GTCGAGAGTGCCCTGCGGAAGAAAACGCAAACTTAGGAAGATTGCCACTCATAAACGCAAGAAAAAGCTCAGAAAGAATAGACACAAGAACAAATAGGGCCTGAGGGTTCCTGTGTTGTTTTGTGATGAATAATATACTATGCAGAAGCAAGAACCTCTTTTGCCAAGGCAAATTTTACCAATCCGGCTTCATGAAATCAAGACTTTAAGTTTTGCAGATTTGAACCGTCTCGCGGGGGAAATAAGGGAACTGATTGTCTCCACTGTAAGCCGTAACGGCGGGCATTTGGCGTCAAACCTCGGGGTCGTGGAACTTACAATCGCCCTTCACCGGGTCTTTGATTCCCCCCGCGAGAAAATAATCTGGGACGTGGGGCATCAGTGCTATGCACACAAGATACTTACAGGAAGATATGAGGCTTTCCCGTCCCTACGCAAGGCAGGGGGTATAGCAGGCTTCCCAAAGGTCTCCGAGAGTCCCCACGACGCCTTCAACACAGGCCACGCTTCCACCTCCATTTCAGCCGCACTGGGAATGCTTGCCGCGGAAAAGCTGCTCGGCACGGGAAACCAGGCGGCGGCAGTAATTGGCGACGGGGCCCTTACGGGAGGGCTTGCATACGAGGCCCTTTCCCACGCGGGACAGTTGGGGCTCCCACTCGTCGTGATCCTCAACGACAATAAAATGTCCATTGGCCCCAATGTCGGGGCCTTGTCCAAATACCTTTCGCGCCTTTCAATGAAAAAGAGATACCAGCAATTCCGCCGGGCTTTTGACGCTACGGTTCAGAAGATACCCTTTTTTGGGTACGTGCTCTTCAAGATCATCGTCAGGCTGAAACGCGCCGTGAAGGCGGTTTTTTATACCGACAATTTCTTTGTTGACCTTGGCTTTGAGTATGTCGGGCCTATTGACGGGCACCAGATACCGCTTCTAACCCAGGTTATAAGCGATGCCAAAAAGCTTAAAAAACCGGTTGTTATCCATGTAATCACACGAAAGGGCAAGGGGTACGGTTTTGCCGAGGATAATCCCGGTGACTACCACGGGGTATCCGCGTTCCACATGTCAGTCCCGATAAAAAAAGCTGAACCTAACGTATCCATGCGTACTTTCACGCGGGTTTTTTCCGACGCGCTTCTTGCAGCCGGCCGCGATGGGCGCGTTGTGGCGATTACTGCGGCAATGGAGGAGGGTACAGGCCTTCTCCCTTTCAAAAAAGCTTTTCCGGCCCGTTTCTACGACACTGGAATCGCTGAAGAGCACGCCGTTACCTTTGCCGCCGGGCTTGCCGCCGGAGGGCTTCGCCCCGTAGTGGCAATATACTCAACCTTCATCCAGAGGGCTTCTGACGCAATAATCCACGATGTCTGCCTCCAGAACCTGCCGGTTGTCTTCGCCCTGGATAGAGCCGGGCTTGTGAGCGCCGACGGGGAGACCCACCAGGGGCTTTTTGACATCAGCCTTTTTCGCTCGTTGCCAAATATGTCCATACTTGCCCCTGCCGGTGAAGAGGAATTCACGCAGATGATAGCGTGGGCCCTTGCCTCGTCGGGACCGGTGATAATCCGGTATCCCAAAGCCCTTTGCCCGGCCGGTGATCCCGCGTTTTCCCTTCCGCTGGAAAAGGGCAGGGGGGTCTGGATAGCCGGGCCTATATGGGAAAGCGGATCCGTGTTTGGCGAACTTTGTATTCTTTTTACAGGAAGCCTCTACCCGCAGATCATGGCCGCAAAGGACATTCTCTTTTCGCGAGGCATCGAAGCGGATATTTACAACCTCCGCTTCCTGAAACCGGTTGATGAAGATTACCTTTCGGCCCTCATTAATCGATATGAAAACGTGATCATCGCCGAGGAGGGCAGCCGCTCCGGGGGCTTCGGGGAATACCTCGCGGAGCTTGCCATGCGCCGGAACTGTTCCTGCCGCCTGAAAATCCTGGGTTGTGAAGAAAGGTTTGATGCCCTGGGCGAACGGGAGGAACTGCTCGCCAGGAACGGCCTCGACGCAGAAGGCATAGCGACGGCAGTCGAAGACACCGTCAACTTAAGGATTTTTACCACGAACCACGTTCCTTCGGAACGACACGAACCTTCACGAACAAAATAAAAATGTCGAAGTACGAGTTCGTGGTGTTTGTGTGGTTCGTGGTTGATTTATTTAGAGGTTAAAAAGGTGACTGTCACCTTTCCCGATGGCCGCTCCCTTGATTTCTCAGGCCCTGCCCTTGTCATGGCCATTGTTAACTGCAATGGCGATTCGTTTTACGCACCTTCCAGGGCGCTTGGGGAGGACGCGGTGGAAAAAGCCCTTGCCGCCGAAGGGGAGGGGGCTTCGATTGTAGACTTCGGGGCCGAATCGACAAGGCCAGGCGCGGAATATATAAAAACCGAGGAAGAACTTGCGCGGCTTTTGCCTGTGATTGAGGCGTTTAGAAGACGCTCCCCGCTTCCGGTTTCGGTGGATACCCGTAAAGCCGTTGTAGCAGGCGCGGCGCTTGACGCAGGGGCGGACATAATCAACGATGTTTCCGGCCTTCTAGATGATCCCGGCATGGCGCGCCTTTGCGCTGAGCGCGGCGCGGCTGTGGTTTTGATGCACAAGAAAGGCATTCCATTGACGATGCAGGAGAACCCTATTAATGATAACCTTACCTATGAGCTGCGCTCCTGGTTTAAGTCCGCCGTTGAGCGGGCCGTCGGCGCGGGTATTTTGCCAGGGAAAATAATACTCGATCCTGGAATCGGCTTTGGCAAGAACCTGGGGCATAACCTCGAAATCCTCAAGTACCTTGTAGAAATCTGTGGGAAGGATTATCCTGTGTTGATAGGGTTGTCGCGAAAGGGCTTTATCGGCGAAATAACAGGCCGCCCTGAAGCGGAGAGGCTCGCGGGAACCCTGGCTGCCAATGCGGCGGCTATTATTGGGGGGGCGGATATAATCCGGGTACACGACGTGAAAGAACACGTCGATTTATCGAAGGTTTTGTTTGCCCTCCGTAATGGATGACAAGATGGAATGGTTTGCGCGCTTTAATACGATATACGACTTCGTACGCCCGGTACTGGACGTACTGCTGCTCGCCTTTCTGCTGTATAAGGCCTACGACCTTTTGCTGAAGACCCAGGCGGCGCAGTTGATAAAGGGCGCCATCTTCCTGGCTTTGGTTTACGGTGCGGCTGTCCTCTTCAGGCTTAACACCCTTGAGTGGCTGCTCAGATCCCTGACACCCGTGCTTTTCATTGCCGTGGCCGTTGTCTTTCAACCGGAACTGCGGAGGATTTTCATCCGCCTGGGACAGGGGGAACTCTTCAGGGCCGACTCAAGGCCCAGGCTGGGGCTGCTTGAGGCGGTGGTTACGGCCGCAGAGATACTCTCCAGGGAAAAACGGGGTATGCTGGTTGTTTTTTCACGGAAGGTCAACATAAAGAACATCATTGAAACAGGCACCCGTTTGAACGCCGATATTTCTTCCAGTCTTCTCGTGACGATCTTTGAATTCGATACCCCGCTGCACGACGGGGCCGTTGTCATCCAGAATAACCGCATAGTGGCCGCCGGCTGCATACTTCCCGTTTCGGAACAGGTGAATATCAAGAAGAGTTTCGGTACCCGCCACAGGGCCGCGCTCGGAATATCGGAACAATCCGATGTTGTGGTTCTCGTTGTCTCCGAAGAAACAGGCGCGATAAGCATTGCGTATGATGGCCAGATATTCTACGACCTCTCCCCAATTGAGATAACCCGGAAAATCAGGGATTATATAGGCAGCGGGTCAAAGAAAGAGGAAGTGATATTGAAAGAAACCCCCATGCCGCTGAACGAAAAGGAGTAGGCATTGAACTTCCGTAAGTTTTTCGAGAGTATGATACGAAATTGGCCCGCCAAGGTTCTTTCATTGGCCCTGGCAATAATTCTGTTTATTTTTCACAGGATGATGACGCTGGAAACCCGGTTTTTTTCAGTCCCCATCGCTATTGAAAACCTGAATGCCATGGTGCCGTCCAGTTCCTACCCCCGAATGATCAGGGTGAGCCTCAGGGGGGAAGCCAACAGTATATATTCGGTTTTGGAAGATGACATTGAAGTCTATATTGATATGGAAAGGTTCAATACCCCCGGCGCCTATGTTGTCCCGGTTCAATGGCGGAGAAAGGGTACCGCACAGCTAACGGAACCCATGCAGATTTCAGTAGACCCAATGGAAATAAGCCTGTCGGTGGATAACAGGATCAGCAAATTTGTTCCCATTATTGCGGACTTTGTGGGGCAGGTGGAAACGGGCTACAATATGACTTCGTATACCATCAATCCAACCCAAATTGTTATCGACGGCCCGGCCGCCCTTATGGACGGGATCTCGGAGGTCTTTACAGAGCAAATCGATCTTTCGGGCCGGATAAGCGACTTTAACATAACGGCGGCGATTGCACAAAGGGATCCGCTCATTGTTATCAGGGGAAACGGTGTCACGGAATTTCACGGAACCATTACCCAGATCATTCCGGTACGGAATATCCAGAACTTTCCCATCCTCATCACAGGGCTCAGGGAGGATCTAACCGGGGAACTGGATATTAAATCGGCGAGCATACGGCTTGAAGGATCCAGCAGAAATGCGGTAGAGACGTTTGTGCCTTCGCCGGGCTTTCTCAGTGTTGACTGTTCGGAAATAGAAGAGCCGGGAATTTATACCCTAAGTGTCTACGCAAGGATTGCCGAAAACTTAAGAGTCAGGGTTGATCCTGTGGAAGTCAGGATAGAGGTTGCCTATGCGGAAACAGAGGAGGAAGAAACGTGATCACCGGAATTGGGGTTGATGTAGTTCATGTTCACCGCATGACAAGGTGGCGGGAAACACCGGGGCTCCTGGAGCGTTACTTTGGCACGGAGGAGCTTTCGGAAGCCCTGTCAAAAGGGAGCGGTGTTGACCTGTCCCTTTCGGCAAGGTTCGCCGCCAAGGAAGCTTTTGGGAAGGCCCTTGGAACGGGGCTTGCGGGGATAGTGCTAAAGGATATTATGGTAAAAAATAGGCATAACGGCCAGCCTGAGATAATCGTTTCAGGGACGGCGCTCAAGGCCCTTAAGCTCTGCGGGGCCTCCCGTATTCACGTTTCCCTTACCCATGAAAGGGACAATGCCATTGCCATGGTGGTGCTCGAAAATGAATTATAAAGAAAAAGAAGCAAAAGTCTCCTTCATGTCAAAGGAAGACTATAACTGTCCCGTATGCGGCATGAATTTCAAGCGCGAGGAACTCCTCTCCGGTTCGGGGCGGCTCATTGCCGGGAGCCTGACCGATGAGCTGCACAGGCTCTATGAACCATCCGCCAAATACGGGGAGGTTTTTCCCCTTATCTATCAGGCAACAGTCTGCCCCAGATGCTGGTTTGCGGCAATGGACAAGGACTTTGTTGATTTTCCGAAAAACCAGGCTAAAATAGCCGATGAAGACATGGAGAAACGCATAACCGATGCAAGGCTGCTTTTCCCTACTGTGGAATTTGACATGAACCGGGATCTCAATTCCGGGATCGCTTCACTGTACCTCATTGTACGCTGCTATGAGTATTTCCCCAAGGAATTTTCCCCCACCATCAAGCGTGCGGTTGCCGCTCTCAGGGCCGGCTGGTTGCTTGACGAGATGAACAAGAAATGCCCGAATGAGAATTATGACTGGCTCTCCCAACTCTTTAAAAAGAAAGCCGCGTACTTCTATAACGAAGCTGTCCGCAGGGAACAGCGCGGCATTGAGACGCTTTCCGCCATGAAAAACTTCGGCCCCGACACGGACAAGAACTACAATTATGAGGGCGCCCTCTATCTCACCGCCCTTCTCAGGTACAAATACTGTTATCTGGATAAACTTGATACCCGGGCTTCTGCCCTGGATGAGGCAAAACGTACCATTGCCAGGATCTTCGGCGTTGGAAAGTCCTCCAAATCCAAGCCCGGCCCGCTTCTGGAACACGCCCGAAACCTTTATGACAATATCAGCAAAGAACTGAATGAAAGTGATGAAAAGTGACGACGAAACAGGGTATCGGAATATAAAACTAACACTTGCCTATGACGGGACGGATTTTTACGGATGGCAGAGGCAGGAAGCTACCAGGACGGTTCAGGAAACCATTGAGGACGCCCTGGAAAGGATTCACAAGCGGCCCGTGACCCTCACCGGCTCCGGCCGTACCGATACCGGCGTCCATGCGGCGGCCCAGACGGCCAATTTTTATACCTCAATAAAAACCATGGCGCCTGGGCGTTTTGTCCCGGCCCTGAACAGCCTGCTCCCCCACGATGTGCGTGTTCTGGAGGCTACTGAAACCTGCGCCGACTTTCACGCGCGTTTTGACGCCAGGCTTCGCACCTACCGTTATTATTTTATCACCTGCCAGGAGGCCCTGCCCTGGGAACTGCGCTACGCCTGGCGCCTGGGGCGGCAGCCGGATATAGTTAAACTCAACGAGCTTGCCCGGATCTTCCGCGGCGAAATGGACTTTACCGCTTTTGCCGTGCCGGGCGACAAGAGCAGGTCCCGCCATCGTTTTGTATCCTCGGCTTCATTTTTTTTTGAAGGGGGCCGTCTCGTTTTCGAGATCACGGCCAACGCGTTCTTGTGGAAAATGGTACGCTCAATAGCGGGCACGCTGGTACGCTGGGAAGGAAAGGGCCTAAGTTCCGGCTATTTAAAGGAAGTAATTCAATCCCAAAACCGGGCCCTGACCGGCCCCACTGCGCCTCCACAGGGTCTTTTTTTGTGGAAAATTGATTACTAAGGGAGTAAGAGAACAAGGGACCAGGGAATGGTTTATACTGAAATTACCTTTCTACGATGCACTGAATGCCAGTGCCAAATATGGAACGACATCCCCAATATCAAGGACATTTCCAGAACCAGGTTCCAGTGTTTACGCTGCGGAAAGATGATCCGCCTTTCCGGCTGCTCTGCTTGCGGCGAACGCGAAAACTGGGCCCTTGTAAAGGGAATCGAAAAGAATGCAGGCTGGCGGCCCTATTACAGGTTTCTGTGCAAGTCATGCGGCAGGCAGCTTGGGATACTGCTGGATGTTACGGAGCTTAATCCCTGATCACCGTTCCCAGTGCGGCTTATCATCGTCGTCCGCCGCCGTCTCCGGCTCTTCCTCCCCCCGGTGCGCCTCCGCCTCTTTAGCCAGTTTTTCGTCGCGTGCCATCTTGCGGTTATAAACGAAAAGTCCCAACGCGATGAAAATGATGATGTCCGTCACGTACCTGTCCCAGTCCTCGCCCTCACCAAAACCTGTGAAATGGCGTATAACGCCATACGCGATGAGCAGCACTCCCAGAATGGCGATGGTTATTAAAAGCATCTTGCGTGTTATTTTCATAGTGTTAAATAGTATTATCTACATTTACCTCGCACGGTGATCTATTGCCAGGAGCAAACCGAATACAGCCCTTGGGTTAGTCGAAACGGTGGAAAATTCCATCCTGCTGCCATTGTACTGCACTTCGTTATACGAAATAAAGTTTTGCCCGACGGCGCGGGCCACACGCTCAGGGAAAGCGCCTCTCTCATTCGCAAAACGCCGCTCAATCGTGCCAATATCCAGGGCCTCTTTTGAATACAGTACCACCAGGTAATCGGTTCCGGCGGTGTCATCAAGCTTTATCCAGTCGCGTTCCCCCGGCCAGGCGATGGTGCTATCAGTATAGTCAAGTACCGGTGAAACACCCCGCAAGGGAAATATCCGTCCCGTGCCGGAAGTGTTGCTGTCGGCGGAAAAAGCGTACACGTATGCCGGGTAGCGGTTGGTCATCCATAATTGAAATTCAGTCCCTGACGGATGCGAGGAACTTGTTCTATAGAAACCCTGCCGGTCATAAGTCACCGGCATTCCCCTGGTATCATTGTAAACCTCAATTTCTATGGAAGCCGCATACCGCGTCGCGTCTTTGTAAATCGCAAGGTTTTCAATTATCTCGTAAGCGTGGTAAACAAACGCGGCAAAATTACTGTAGCTTATCCAGATATAACCGTTGTTGCCCCAATCGGTTCCCCAACTGTTCTGTATCTCAAAAGCCCCGCCGTACTGATTGTCGTCATAGCCCACGACGCACATGGCGTGCCCGCCATACTCTATATTGGGGCTTTCCCATGGCCGCCATACATCCCTGGCTCTATGGAATGAGAGAGGGGTGTTCATTCCAATGATGACCGGCTTTCCTTCGGCAAGGCTCTTTTTCACCGGCGGCACCCTTTCGTTAATTGTTCCCGGAACACCTCGTGGATTCGAGAAAAGCCTGACATAGCCGGAGATGGGATAACGTTGACTGTTGTTAAACGCGGAAAGGGAAACCAAAGGGAAATCCGTGGTTTTTTCAAATGCCAGCCTTTTTACCGCCCCCTCGCTCTTCATGAAGTCCAGGACATCGGAAATTACCGCGCCTTCTTTTCCCGTGGGATTGATGCCCTTGCGTGAATAGGAGCCCTTATACACAAAGACAGGGGAGAACACGTTATTCGAATTCTGTTCCCGGCTTGTACGACTCAGGGCTATTGATTCGGAAATAGTCCGGGCGGCAAAGGCGGTTGCCCATCCCACGCAAGTACCGTAAGGCGACTGATCTTCAGGTATGGGGCTGTACTGTTTGAGAGAGGTCGAACGGGGAATGGAAGTATAATTGCGTGAAAGCAGGACAGGCTTGGCATCGGTCTGCTCATAACTAACCGGGTCGAGAATCGCCCCCATTCCATACTGCTGACCGAAAAGCGGCGCGATGCACAGGAACAGCGACAGGATAAGGAGACTTAATTTTTTCACAGACACAGTATAAACCGCATACCGCTTCCACGGCAAGCGCGGATTAATTCTTGCCAGAAATCCGCCGCCGGTAGTATACTTACCCTGTCGGAGGTGAAGTATGTTCGCCAGGAAAAGCTCCCTTTTACCCATGTTGCTCTTGTCGGTTGCCCTGCTCACGTCGCAAACTCTGTTTGCGCAGCAGAGATACGCGCTTGTCATCGGCAACGGGAACTACTCAGGCATCTCCAGCCTGGGTAACCCGGTGAACGACGCCAACGACATGGAGGCCGCGCTCAGGGACCTGGGCTTTACCGTGGAGAAGGTGCTTAACGGGAACCTCATCGTAATGGAAAACGCGATACTGAACCTGAGCCGCAGGCTCGGCGCGTCAAGGGACAGCTACGGCTTCTTCTTCTACGCGGGCCACGGCGTCCAGTCAAACGGGGACAACTACCTTATCCCCGTGGACGCAAGCGGCATCCAGACCGAGAACCACCTGCGCCAGCGGGCAGTTTCCGTGCAGACCCTGCTTGACAACCTGAACGACTCCGGCAACGAGCTCAACATGATAGTGCTGGACGCCTGCCGGGACAACCCCTTTGGCTGGGGGCGCAGCGGGAGCCGGGGGCTTACGGTGGTAAGCCGCGCCCCGACCGGCTCCATCATCATGTACGCCACCGGGGCGAACTCCGTGGCCGCCGACGGCACTGGCCGCAACGGACTGTTTACAAGCCAGTTGTTGAACAACCTGAGGACGCCGGGCCTGAGCGTGCAGGACGTGTTCAACAGAACGGGGGAAGGCGTGCTCCGTGCCAGCAACGGGACCCAGTACCCCGAGCTCTCCGTGCGCTACTTTGGCGCCTCCTCGATCTACTTGGGCGTGCGGCCTTCACCCGCGCCGATACCCACTCCGACCCCAGCGCCGGTGGTGGTTACGCCACAGCCGACACCGGCCCCGCAGCCAGCGCCTACTCCGGCAGTACGTCCTACGCCGACGCCAACCCCGCAGCCAACACCCACTCCTCAGCCTGTCTCTACCAACATGGTGCGTATCAATGGCGGGACCTTCACGATGGGCAGCCCTTCCAATGAGCGCCCGCGTAACAGTAACGAAGGACCGCAACGTCAGGTAATAGTGAGTTCCTTCTACATGAGTAAGTACGAGGTAACGCAAAGGGAATACCAGGAAGTCATGGGGACAAACCCCAGCCTTTTTAAAGGGGACAATTTACCGGTAGGATATATAAGGCGTTTCGACGCGTTAGAGTACTGCAACAGGCGGAGCCAGCGGGAAGGGCTGACCCCCGCCTATACGATAAGCGGTTCCGGGGATAACCGAAGCGTTACCTGGAACCGGAACGCGAACGGCTACCGGCTACCCACGGAAGCGGAATGGGAATACGCCTGCCGGGCAGGGACAACGACGGCTTACACCACCGGAGCGTCCATAAGCGATAACACCGGATGGTATGACGCCAATAGCGGCAAAACAACACACCCGGTGGGGCAAAAGCCCGCCAACGCCTGGGGCCTCTACGACATGCACGGCAGTGTATGGGAGTGGTGCTGGGACTGGTATGGGGATTACTCCAGGGGGGCGCAGACCGACCCTGTGGGGCCGTCTTCGGGGTCTAACTACGTGATACGCGGCGGGAGCTGGTCCAGTAATGCCAAGTGCGCCCGTTCCGCGCACCGGGTAAGCGTCAGTTCTCTTTGGCTGACTGACGATACTGGCTTCCGCCTGGCGCGTAACGCGCAATAGGAGCGGCGCGAGGCGACTGACAACGCCCGGCGTTCCTATGTAATGGTAACGCAACGGTGACTGTCATTCATAGTGTTTTTTGCAGGAAATAACAACTATCGTGCTTTCATCTTCAGATAGTTGATAGACCAAACGATGCTCTTCGTTTATACGCCTTGACCAATAGCCTGAAAGATTGTGCTTTAACGGCTCAGGTTTACCGATTCCATTGTATGGATTTCGCTGGATGTCTTTAATGAGTGTAAGTATTTTTTTATAGATATTTTTATCTTCCAATGCCCAGGATGTAAAATCCTCAAAGGCGTTATTATCATCGCTAAAAGCTATTTTCATTTTGCCAGGGCTTCAGCTTCTTCAAGGGTCATGGTATTTGATAACCTTCCTAGCTTGACTGCCTCGACACCTGCCAAAAGGTGTTTTCTGTTCGCTTCCGGCTGTAATAGATATTCTGTTTCATTAAATGTTTCTTCAACGGTAATAGTGATCTCACGATCATAAAATGTCTCTTTAAGTGTTTTGAGAAAATCGTCTGTCAATTCATGCGGCTTTAATTGATATGTTGCTATCATTGGTTATACTCCCAGGATGATATCACAAAAATGGTGATACCAAACTTAAATGTTTCATAAACACATCATAAACCTTTTACCGCTTGCCTGGCAAGCGCGGATTAATTCTTGCCAATATTCCGCCGACGGTTATATAATAATCACCGTTGGGGGTTTTATGAAGAAGATATTCATGGTTGCGTTCCTTTTGACAGCCGCGTTTACCCTCGCCTATGGCGGCGGCAATAGGCAGCAGAGTACTGGCACAGGCAACTGGATTCCCGATACCCCCGCCAACAATACGCCTACTGCTAATACCGTGACCAATCAGTATGACACCCCCAATGCCCAGCAGAGATACGCGCTTGTCATCGGCAACGGGAACTACTCAGGCATCTCCAGCCTGAGTAACCCGGTGAACGACGCCAACGACATGGAAGCCGCGCTCCGGGACCTTGGCTTTACCGTGGAGAAGGTACTTAATGGGAACCTCATCGTAATGGAAAACGCGATACTGAACCTGAGCCGGAGGCTCGGCGCGTCACGGGACAGCTACGGCTTCTTCTTCTACGCGGGCCACGGCGTCCAGTCAAATGGCGACAACTACCTTATCCCCGTGGACGCGGGCGGCATCCAGACCGAAAACCACCTGCGCCAGCGGGCTGTTTCCGTGCAGACCCTGCTTGACAACCTGAACGACTCGGGCAACGAGCTCAACATGATCGTGCTGGATGCCTGCCGGGACAACCCCTTTGGCTGGGGACGCAGCGGGAGCCGGGGCCTCACGGTGGTAAGCCGCGCCCCGACCGGCTCCATCATCATGTACGCCACCGGCGCAAACTCCGTGGCCGCCGACGGCACGGGCCGCAACGGTTTATTCACCAGCCAGTTGCTGAACAACCTGAGAACCCCTGGCCTGAGCGTGCAAGACGTGTTCAATAGAACGGGGGAAGGCGTGCTCCGCGCCAGCAACGGGACCCAGTACCCCGAGCTCTCCGTGCGCTACTTCGGCGCTTCCTCGATCTACCTCGGCGCGCGGCCTTCGCCGACACCGTCCCCCACGCCGACGCCGTCGCCGCAACCAGCGCCGGTGGTGGTTACGCCACAGCCGACACCTGCTCCCGCCCCGGTGGTCAATACCGCGCAGTCCTATTATGACAGGGGCGTGGCGTTTTATAATCAGAGCAATTGGGATGCCGCGATTCGGGAATTCACCGAAGCCATAAGGCTTAATCCCAATTATGCTTTTGCGTATACCTACAGGGGCTTTACGTACAGGAACAAAAGCGACTATGACCGCGCCATCGCGGATTACACCCAGGCCATAAGGATCGATCCCAATTATGCTCTTGCCTATAACAACAGGGGCGCTGCGTATAATTACAAGAACGACTACGACCGCGCCATCGCGGATTACACCCAGGCCATAAGGATCGATCCCAATTATGCTCTTGCCTATTACAACAGGGGTAATGCGTATAATAAAAAGAAGGACTACGACCGCGCCATAGCTGATTGCACCCAGGCCATAAGGATAAATCCCAATTATGCCGACGCTTATAACGACAGGGGTTTTTCTTACAATAACAAACGCGACTACGACCGCGCCATAGCTGATTGCACCCAGGCCATAAGGATAAATCCCAATTCTGCCGACGCTTATAACAACAGGGGCGCTGCGTATTATGGCAAACGCGACTACGACCGCGCCATTGCGGATTACACCCAGGCCATAAGGATAAATCCCAATTATGCTCTTGTCTATTACAACAGGGGCAACGCGTACCAGGAAAAAGGCGACAGGACCAGGGCCAACGCGGACTTCGCGAAGGCGCGGGAACTTGGGTACAGGTAACGCGCCATAGGGGCAGCGCAAGCTGACTGACACCTTGGGGAAGAACCGGGTATAATTACCATCAAGGAGGCCCTATGGCTGACGCTGTTGAAAATGGCGGGATTGCCAGCGTAACTACCCCCAGGGAAATGAAATTATCTGATGATTATCTCAGATACGAGCAGATAGGGAATGTCATCTATATGATGGCCCCGCCCGCGAGATTCCATGAAGCTGTTGTCACCGAAATTTTGGGACAGTTATGGAATTACCTTGACGATAAGCCTTGCAGGGCCTATGGCAGCAATATCGGTTTGGATCTGAAGTCATTTATCCCTCGCTTCAAGGACATGCCTTCGGTCCAGGAAAATTTCAAAAAAAAGGCCGGCCGGGGCAAAGAAGGCGAATCCTATCTCTTGCCTGACATTTCGGTGCTTTGCGATAGTGATGAACGCCACTATGGTTCCCACGGGTATCAGGGGACGCCCAGGCTGCTTATTGAGGTCTCCTCTCCCGCTACCAATGAACGGGATTTTTATGAGAAGCGGGATATCTACGAAGCCATAGGGGTCGGTGAGTATTGGATTGTTTCTGATGCACAGAACGTAACGGTCTTTGTGTTGAAAGACGGCAAGTATGTCAGATCCAAATACGAAAGCGAGGAGGAAGCCTTAATGATTCCTGTTTCGGTATTCCCGGATCTGGTAATAAAGCTTGATAAAAACAAGCTGGCGCCTTAGCGCCGTTTAACATAAACTTTCCCTATCCCCTTTTCCTCACCCTTGCCACGTACATGGGGCCCATGCCGTTTGACTCGTCCGGGAGGATGAGCATCCCGTATTTTGTCTTCTCGCCTGACGTGAAGTCAACATCGTCGATTTCTGCGGCCTGCGGGTGTTTCTCAAGGAGCCTGGATACAGGGCCGTCGTTTTCTTCCGGCGAAAGCGCGCAGGTTGAGTAGACGAGGGAGCCGCCGCCCTTGAGGAGCAGGAAGGCGGCTGAAAGGAGGGACCATTGGCGGGCCGCAAGCTGCCGGGGCCGGGCTGGCTTCCATTCCGCAAGGGCCTTCGGGCTTTGGATTACGTGGCGCTCGCTTGAGCAGGGCGCGTCAAGGAGTATTGCGTCGAAGCGGTTCCATTCCCCCTTTCTGCCGCCGACCCTCGCGGCGTCAAAGCCCGAGACGCTCACGCGGCGC
>JGI24698J34947_10001063_pt1 | contig 14135 bp, 15 predicted proteins | sample TergutMp193P3_FD_34947 | JGI IMG/M metagenome (IMG submission 34947) | reverse complement strand
GAAATTCTATTTAAACAATTTTACAAGTTGAAAATATTGGGGTATTTTTCTTGCTTTCTTAAAAAAAGTTGTAAAAAAATATGGCTTTAAATTATTAACTATCCACCCTTTTTTATCATTATTTAAAGCTTCTATTCTGGAAGAAATGGATCTATTACTTATACCGCCGACTCTCATTATTACTAATAATTCATCTATCCATTGTGTTGTAACTTTTTCTTTTTCAAGAAAACGTAACATTAATTCATAATCCGCGGCAGTCCCGCAATCAAGTCTGTAATAGCCATATTTTTCATAAACATTTTTTTTTATAAAAAGACTGGGGTGAGGCGGCATCCAGCCTAATTTAAATGATTTTCTATTACCAGCTTGCCAGTAACGGTACGGCTTATTCTTTTTTACATATAATAAGTTACCATAGCAGGAATCTGTATTCTTACCTGAAACTGTATCGACAACCTGTTTCAAAACATCATCTGAGGCATAACGATCATCAGAATTCAAAATCCCTGTTATTTCACCATTAGCCGTCTTTAAACCCTTATTCATGGCGTCATACAAACCGTTATCAGGTTCGCTAATCCAGCGCATTCTTCCATTGAATTTATGTTCGTACTCTTTGATTATTGAGATAGTTTCATCGGTTGAATTACCATCTACCACAACATAATCGATATCAGAATATGTTTGATTTAATACAGATTCAAAAGTATCGCGGATTGTTAAAGCGCTGTTATAGCAAACTGTAATAATTGATAATATTTTTACATTACACATAGGAGGTACCCTCTATACGTAAATACAATTGAAACAATATTATAGGATGTACCGTATCCGAGATTTATATATTGTATCTTCGTTGATTGTTCCTCAAAAAACAAAACAATCATCAGAAAAACCGTCTATATATAGACTATAATTAATACACGAGCATTCGATGCAATCAAGTAATTTAAGAACATCTTTCTTAGGAGAATAATATAACACCAAAAAGAGTAGTAAAAATTTTCATTATCTATTCAAATATTTTTTTGTTATTTCTCTTGTTTTTATATCCTATCAATGTACTATATGATTTTTCATCTAATAATTTCTTAAATAAATATTTTATAAAAAGATTCAACAAAAGTCTGATATGATTCCTAAATGAATACATATCATGTATCTTATCTATTTTTGTACATTCATTTATAATTCTTTTAAATTTTTCAATAGAATCGGGAAAAGAAAGCCCGCCTAACATAAAAGAAACAAAAACTTTATTAACAAATACATAACCACAAGTTTTTATAGCTCTTATTTTATAATCCTCATCTCCTGCTATTTTATATTGAAGATCATATCTAGCAGTTTTATAGAAATTTCTAGGAAATAATATAGCTTGATGATTAGGTCTATAATATTTTAGAAATTTTATTATATCAGTTTCATCACTATTTATATTTGGGAATAAATAATATGAATCTTTATTATTTATTATTTTCGCACATCCAAAATAGACAGTATCTAACTTTTTTATAGTATTAATTATATCCTTTAATACATTATTATCAATAAAACAATCACCGCTATTTAAAAAAAGAACGAAATCTCCATTTGATTTTTCAAGCCCCTTATTCATCGCATCAAAAAGACCACTATCAGTTTCTGAAACAGAATAAAATATAATATCCTTATTTCGTTTAATAATATTTCTACTTCCATCTATCGAATTTCCATCAATAATGATATATTCATAATTCTTATATGTCTGACATCGAACAGATTCAATCGTATTCATTAGGCCATCTGCATTATTTAAATTAACCGTAATAATTGAAATAAGAACCTTTTTGTCATTCACAGTTTGTTCCTAGATAATATTATCTATTTAAGAACCAATTTTTTATTATACACATTATATTTATGAAAACAAAAACTGCATAACAATACGTGTAAATCCATGCTTTAACATGTGGTTTTTAAAAAAAAAGAAAAGCCTAAAGAAAAAACTAAAATCTCTAATTTTTGAATAATACATCACCATCTCATTAGTTTTTCGACTTAACAAATTTAGATAATTCTTCTTAAAAACATTTGCCTGCTGTTTTGTTCTTTCAATATCATAAAGAATGACTTTGAAATTTAATAATCTATACTTAATATAATTAATATTATTTGCATTTATTGCTCCAACTGTATTCAGTCGATGTTGTCGGTAATAAACAAGTGGTTTGTTGATATATTTGATGGTTCCAAATTCAGATGCAATCAATGCAAGATACCAATCGTGCATTATTATTTTCTCTCTATCTGTATCATTAAGACATTTTATAGAAAATATCTCCTTTAACTTTTTATTTATTGCCATTGAACAGCCAAAAATACAATTTTGAACTAATATGTTTCCAATTTGATTTTTTTTAGGATTCAACCTTTGATATTTATAAACAGAATTAGATAATAATTCCATATTTAAATTTACAACGTATAAATCTGAATATAATAACAAAGGCCTTTGTTTTTCTATACTTGATATTCCGTTATAAAATTCAAGAAAAACCGAAATTTTATTTGGCATCCAAACATCATCTTGATCCGAGAAAAAAATCATATCCCCAGTAACTTGTTCGATTAAATAAAAAAAATTATCTTTTGCATTACCAAAACGAATTGAAGAATTTATAATCTGCATCTTTTGGGGATACATACTACAAAAAGACTGTAATATTTCTAAAGTTCCATCTTGAGAACAATCGTCAGATATATAAAGAAACCAATCTTTATAATCCTGATTTAAAATACTTTCTATTTGTTGTTTAATAAATTTCTCACCATTATATGTTGCAAGAATAATAGCTATTTCTAATTTCATAAATTAACGCATCTCCCTTAATATATTTCTTCGACTAAGATAAAACATAACAGCAACAACCACAAAACCTGTTGAGCTAATTAATAGTGGATTTGTCCCTGCAATGAATAAGTATGCCAAATACCCCAAAAATATTGATATTTTTAATAATTTATCATATTGTTTATTGTTTATAATATTTAAGAATGGGATGCACAATAATAAAACAATCAATAACGTAAATATTAACCCGTAATTACGTATCAATTCTAAATATGTTAATTCTGTTTGAGCAACTATTTCATTAAAACCAGCTGTGTAGAAAGTTGAACCAGGGCCAGTACCAACAAAAAAATACCGAAACGGATTTTCTGAAAACAGCAATAAGGTAGATGCTAAATGAGCAGCTTTTATATGTGAAGATTCGTTTGTTTCATCAGTCAAAAGACGTATTATAAGCATCATACCCATCAAACTTACAGAGCAGAAAGTAACAATAAAAGGCAAGAAGGATTTCTTGTAATATAACAAATAAAAAAGCGTTAGAAAAACAACTATTAAAATCCCAGATAACATATTTGCCCTTGTTCCCGAAAAGAAAAGACATAGAAAAAAAATACAGCTATGAAAAAAATATTTAATACTTCGCTTTGAAAACAAGAAAAACAACGCAACAGATAATGATATAACACTGATTGGAGATGTGCGAAAAAATACGGAATAATAATTTACACCTAAAGCCGTTCGATGGCTTACTATTATAGGATGATCTTTTTTTGTAAAAAATGTATAAATTATCGCCCCTAAAGATGGATATATAGACATCAAAATATATAAAATTATTACAATAATACCTACCAGAAGAGACAATTTATAGAAAATAGAAAAAACTTGTAAATAATCATCATTCATCCAGAATAAATAGGATAAAAACAGAAATGATTTTAATGTTCCTAACGCAAAGTTAATATCGATCTGCTGATTGGTTATAATACCAATAGAAAATGTAATAAAATAAATCATACAAAAAGTTACAAATATAAACATGTTTTTAAAACTAACATAAGGGAAACTTGTCGCAACAAAAAATAAAAAGGCGATGTCTTTAATGCCAAATAAGACGTTAGTGGGATCAACAATAATTGAAAAAAGTAAAACAATATTTGCTAGAAATGAAATATTTTTTAACTTTATTTTATTCATATTTTATTACAGTCTATTTTAAAATGAAATGATAAATAGGGCGCAAATAATTAATGAGCAACGCATAAAAGGCCGGTAATAAACCTAGGTTTTTTTTTGTTAATAAAAATTTATTACGTAAAAAAACCTCATCAACAATTTTATCAGAAACACCTTGTTGAGAAAATACAGCTATAACTTCTTTTATATATTCGAAATTGTACGTCTTATCTCCGTATAATTCTATATTTCGTTTATAATCAGCCAATATTTTATAATCCAAATCAAATTTTGCATCTGATAGACAAGATTTGGGATAAAAAATAGTTTGATGACAAATATTATGTTTTGCCAGCTTAAACTTGTTGAAACATCCAAAACCTATAATATTATTAACTGGGAAAAAAGCATCGGCATAATAGATGGTTCTTTTATTGCGAAGTTTCAAACAGACCGTAGAGAATGTTTCTAAAAGTAAATCATCTGCCCCCAAGAATAGAATCCATTCCCCTGCTGTAAAATCGATCCCCTTATTCATCGCGTCATAAATACCTTTATCCGACTCGCTCATCCAGTAATCAACTCTATCTTCATATTTTTTGATAATATCTAGTGTACCATCAGTACTCGCGCCATCTACTATGATATATTCAATATTTGTGTAAGTCTGATTTATTACACTAAGGATTGTTTTCTCAAAGGTTTTTTCACCATTACGCACCACTGTTATAACCGTAACTAGGGGCATATTCTCTTGTGATTGTTTGATAATATTCTTTGTTCGCAACCCACCCGAGAGCATGTTTTTTATTTCCTCATTTGTATTTATTGTCAAGAAACTCCTTCCTCGTTTTCGGAGCGAAAATCAGATCAAATTGCCATAACAATCCGTCTTTTGGCCGGTATAGCCTATCTATTAAGCCTATACTCCTAAAACCATTTTTAAGCAAATATTCACACATTTCAAAAAAAAGCAGACTGTCTTTGGCGATTTGAAAGTTATAAACCTCGACAACAAGTAAATTACATTGTTTTAATGTATTTATTGCCCCTTCTAAAATTGGTATTTCAAACCCGTGTGTATCTAATTTTATCATGAATGGTCCCAGTAAATTATTTTCTTTTACACAATGATCTACTGTTACTGAAGGAACAATGTTCCCCTTAATTTCGATTGATGCTATTCCTCCAAATGGATCTCTATCATCAAAATAGATATTCCCAATATTGTTACTGGCCGCTGCAATTATATAATCAGCATTTTTTCTTTTATTTTTGAATTCTTCTAATGCTTTTAAATGTACACTATTCGCTTCGATTAAATAATAAAACGCATCTGGAAATATTTTCATAACCGCATTAGACCAACAGCCATTCGAAGCTCCAACATCTATAACCGTATGTATAGGAATATTCTTTTGTTTGTTCAAAACAGAAAATAATTCTGTATATTGATCATTTATGAGTTCTAATTTCACTAACAATTTCCTCAGGATTTGTTTTATTGTATTATGCATTTTCTCTTTCCCCCTTTATAAGTAACCGTCTTTTAATTTTCTTAAAGAATAATGTTCTATCAAATATAACCCATTCTTTTAAATTACCATCATAGATTAAACGTACATATTCTCCATTCTCATTCTTTACGCAAGTAAATATTGTATGCATTTTATTAATCCGGAAAAATATTTTTTCACATAGCAACAAAATATTATCTTTAAATGACATCTTTCTACATGTTAATTTATCTTTCTCCTCATTATATTTTTTATTTTGTTTTGATAATTGTCCTTCTCTATTTCTAAATCCCCCAAGATATGTCTCAACTATAAATAAAGAGTTGTTTTTTGAAAACTCTATCCATAAATAATAGTCACCAGCATATTTTAATGTTTTTAATTTTTCAAGATCAATTAACCTATTTAATTCTTTTCGCCAAAATGTCGATTCTTGCTGCAAATGCGGTAATTTTGTTCCATATGTACCATTTTCAAAAAATCTTTTACGAAATATGTATTGACTTTTAATATATGTAATATGTCCGTATTCATTATAACTAACTGCCCAACCAGTCAGCCATTTTACAGGATATTTTTCCATTATGGATACCACAACATCTATTGCAGTGATATTATAATAATCATCTGCATTTATATAAGCAAATATATCTCCATAAGCATATTTAATCCCCTTAACTAACGCATCATACATTCCATTATCATGTTCTGAAATTATTTTTACACATTTTTTTAATTTATGATTATCTATTATGCCATGTATAATATTTAATGTCTTATCGTTTGAACCGCCATCTACGATAATATAATCTAATTCTGCTTTACCTGATGAAAAGGCCGTTTGATTTATAACAGATTCAATTGTTGTTCGTATATATTTTTCTGCATTTAGACAAGGGGTAATAATAGATATTACTGGTTTCCTCTCCATAATGTTAATCTAAAAAATCTTTTGAGAAAATGTATTTCATTTTATATAAACTATATTGATTGTATATTCTTATACTTTCTATTATATTCCCCATAAAGAATTTATAAAAAGGTAATATGTGATATTTTTCTATAGAAGAAACTAAAGCCTGATTCAGAGTTTTCTCTATAGCGTCAAGCCTTATTATATATGGTCTATATAAAATATTTTTTATATCTTTTGGAATAAAATAATCTATTAATCCCCATACAACTTTTCCAGATATATTATATTTCTTTAAATAATGATAATGTACAAATATCAATTTTCCATGCTCTTTTGTAATCTTATCGGAAACTATAATCTTTTCATCTTTAACAAAAAAATCGTATTGCTGCATATTCCATGGGGCGATTCCGCAGCCAATATGACGTGGCACATGAACGCCATTAAAACGAGTTGTCCAGTCATCTAAATATTTCTGATCTCCGAACTTTCCGTCCTCAACCTTTGCATAACACCATTCTTTACAACGCTGCCTCCACCATTCAAGAGCTTCTGAACCATTTTTATCATTTTTAAAATACATAAATTGAACGCAATATTTTCCGCTGGTTTTTGTCTGATCATATTCTGGAGTATATCGATGTTCAGTAATGATAATCGAATTATCGCCTGCTTCTTCAATTAAAACTTTTGGATCGCTATAAAAAAACATATCCGCATCTATGTAGGTACAAGATTCACGGTTATAATTTTTTATCGTGTATTGAATAGAATAGGGCGTTAAGGTCCAACAATATTCGGCTCTCGAACGCTCCTTCTTTATTTCAGCAAGTTCAGGGTAAAATGCCTCTATCTGACCTAGTGAAATAATCGCCCTGTTATCTGCGCTTTCTTGTTTAAAATATTCTTCTGTCGCTGAGTCCATTGCAAGGATATACAAAAAGAAATTATCACAGCATTCTACAAGAGACTGGTACAGGGCAAGCCCGCGGGACAAATAGTTCTTATCAAATAACGTAATAAAATTGAGCATTGTATTAAAAATCTTTTAATGCTTTACATACAGACGAAATCTCTGCTTCTGAATGACAAAATGATATGGGAAGGCTTAACGTAGTAGCGTGAATTTCATCAGCGATAGGGGCCTCCTGTCTATCAAGTATTCCGGCCATAGCTTTCTGCTTATTTGGCGCTACAGGATAATGTATATCTGTCTTTATTCCTTTCTTTTCAAGATATTCTTTCAATCTGTCCCGTTCATTGTGTCTGATATTATAAATATGATATATATGAAAATAATTATTATCCACTACTGGCTTTATAAACTTATCCTTAGGTAATTCTTCATTGTATATAGCGGCTAACTTATTTTTATGAGAATTAATCTTATCAAGAGATTGTAACTTTACTTGCAAGAAACCGGCCTGTATTTCATCTAATCGTGAATTAACGCCTGCCAACTCATTATAATATTTTCTTCTGGAGCCATAGTTTCTCAAAATTTTTATTTTTTCCGCATAGTTTTCGCTATTTGTAGTTACCGCTCCCGCATCACCGAGCGACCCCAAATTCTTTGTCGGATAAAAGCTAAATGCCGTCAGGTCGCCCCATGCTCCCGCCCTTTTCCCATTAAATGACGCTCCATGCGCCTGAGCCGCGTCTTCAATTACTCGCAAATTATGCCTATTGGCGATTTCCATAATAGCCGCCATGTTGCACATACGGCCATACAGATGAACAGGCATTATCGCTTTTGTTTTTAATGTTATTCTCTTTTCTATAAGACCTTCATCAATGTTATATGTATTTATATCAGGTTCAACAAGAACAGGAATATGGCCAGCGTTAACAATTGCCAATATGGAGGCTATATAGGTATTTGAAGGAACAAGTATTTCCGACTTTTCTGGAAAATCAAAGGCTACAAGGGATAATGCCAAAGCGTCAAGTCCATTCGCCACTCCCACACAATACTTTGCGCCGCAGTATTCCGCAAATTCTTTTTCAAACTGAGATACTTCATCTCCTAAAATGAACCAGCCCTTATCCAGAATTGCGTTGAATTTTTCCTTATATTTTTCGACAAATGGCGCATTTAACTTACCAAGATTTTCATACTCAATCATTGGTAATCCTCGTCTATGTAATCATCATCATCAAAATATTCAGATGCGAGGACTAAAAGAACTGCGTCGTGGGTAAAACTATGCATTGTATGATAATCTTCCGGCATCAATATTAATACCTTATCTGGTTCGTTTAATGTTACCGTTTTTTTCTCTTTACCGTCATTACAGTCAATTACGCATGAACCTTTTACGCATATTAGCGCCTGCACAGTTTTTTTATGCCTATGACCGCCGCGTTCGGAGCTGGAACAGTCATAAATATAATATACCCTCTTTATTTCAAAGGGCAGAACTTTTTCCAGAACGGTAAGACTGCCGCGGTTGTCTTTAAAAGTAGGTGGTTTTATTATATGTGACATTATTTATTTATCTTTAAAAAGAAAACCCAGTCCAATCGTCTTATAATTATCTAATTGGTGCTGATCAAATGCTTGCCATTTTAATACAATATCATAATATTTATTTATATATGAAATAAACTTATCTAAAGATAAAAACCATGCGGGATATGACGTATCATATATCTCAGGAGATACCTTCTGAATTGTTAAAACATCTTCAAACTTATTTTCCAGAAAAAATGTTCTGTCTATAATTACATACTTGATTTTACTGTGTTTTATTGTATCAAGAATGGTGTATGGTTCTTTCAAATAAGGTAATACTGAACTAAACAAACAAACGGAAATCTCCTCTTTATTTGTTAGTTCATCTATATTGTTGAAAAAATGCAGCTCATTGTCCTCAAAATATTCCTTCCCGCACTTTACAAAACTTTCCTGTTCTATAATATTCCAATTAATATTTATTCCAACTTGTCTCAATATATCTTTATTTTGAAAATAAGTACTGCCAAGAGAGCCGCCAAAATCAATAATATTCAAATGTTTATCATTTTCCATAGAGATATAAAGCAAGGAAGATAAAAGCGGATAAAAAAGCTCTTTTTCTGTAAATAATACCGAATCCCGCTCGTATGGATACTCACCGTCTTTAACTTTTAAGAGTGAATCTCTACACTTAATCAATATATTTTCCGCAGAGTAACCTTTTGCGGTTTTATTATAGGCATCGTCCCATGAAAGATTTGTCTTTTGAAACTGTATGTCTTTTTTTTTTAAATGATAAAACAATATGAAAACTATTGGCGGAATGAAGAGTCTTATAAAAGATTTTAACTTTTTCAATTAATTATCCTCTCTCTTGGATAATATACACTTTTGAAAACATCACTATCCCCGCAATGGGTTCCAGTTCCGTCTATTCCAATATTTTTAACAAAACTTATTCCCGGATATAATGGATATTTTCCAGCCAAAAAAGCGCTCGCATACCAGCGAACAGCTCAGGATGAATTTTTGCCTTTTATTTGTTTCTTTAACATACCGGTATAATCATGAGAATTATTAAAATTAAATAATTTCTCCAATTTTAGTCTTCTTTTTTCATCCAATAGGAATTGAGCATATTGATTAATGATATTTATAACGCCATCAATAAGTAGACAAATAGGACTATGGGGCTAACATTCTCATCCCATTTTATCGATATCTTTAATACTAATCATTTTTTTGACAAACAACATTAGCATAAATTTTAAAAGAATTCAAAATTCATTTGTGGGCCATGATCTTTTATTTCTTTTAATTTATTCTTTAATTCTGTTTCAACGTCCCCTATTAATTCATTCTCACAATAGACATAAAAGGCTGTCTTTTGATATTTTTTTTCATATTCTTTAATTGGTAGTGAATCTTTTATTAATACGCGCTTATTATCAATTCTAACTGCTAAATTATCTAATATTTTTTCAAAGAATTTATTTTCACGCTTAATAATAAACAAATTCCCGCGTTTTATACCCAATTTTAAAGAAATATCAAAAACAAGCTGCATTCGGTTTCTCCAGTTGTTAATGTAGGCGGCCAGTTTTTCTTTCTGTTCATCTGTTCTGTAACCGCAATCGGCCAGAAAAACATTGTATTGATTCAGCGTTTTCCAAATCGGCTTTAAAAAATTTCTATTCATAAGCTGATTGACAAGCCTAAACGTATATTGAGAAGATAAAGTTTCATTCTTTGCCGATTTATATACTTTATTAATCATTGATAATGCATCAACATCTGATACGCAATCATCAGCAATAGCCTTACATGAAAAAAGGGAGCTAAGAGGCATATCTTCTAAACCACTGTTGGATTTATTAAATTTAGTAAATCTGATAAAACACTTCTGATAAAGATAATCTGTGTAAACAACTGTATGATGATTAAAAATCCAAAGATATAATATATTTCTGCAGTCGATCAACCCCTGTAAGGCTGATATACCTGTATGAGAAAATGTCAATCCGTCAAGATCGTGGACAATCATAGACATAATAAGCCTGTCAATATCTAATTGTGGTCCAATGTACCCTACCATTTTATTATCCCTAAGCAAGTAATCAATTTTATCAACATCAATAGTATCAGAATTAACAATTTTAATTATTATATTTTTAATAAAACTCACGGTAGAATCGCGACTGCCTTCATATAGTTTACCGCATATGATTCTGAAAATAAATTCTAAATCTATAGTAATATTTTTTTTATTTTCTGGAGTATAATCTATTGGTTTTAGTTTGTCCAAAAATTTTTTTATAATAACATAACATGACATCAGTTCGTGGGGAGCTATTTTTTCATCATTCAAAAACTCAATAGAAAAATTTATTTTATCCTTGATTAATTCAATCTCTTTCCCTATTTCTAATAGTATGTTTTTTTTAGAATAAAATATTTCACCAACATGAGAAAACGGAGCATGTCCGACATCATGCAACAATGACGCATATAACAAATGATCTTTTAAATAATTAAGATTTTTAAATGGCTCATCCGCAGTATCCTTAGATAATATTTTCTGCTGGTTATTTGATATGTCTCCCTTAATTCTTTCAAAAACTAACAGCGCTAAATGCATGACACCTAATGAATGTTCAAATCTTGTATGATTAGCGGAAGGATATAAATGTTGAATAGTTAATTGTTTTATATATTTCAAACGCTGAAACGATTCTGAATCTATAATACTTTTAATATTTTCTCTTATTACGATATATGTATAAATCGTATCACGAATTATTTTTTGCATTTTAACCTGCAAATATAATATAGAATATCCCTTACCTTATTTTTTTGCGGAAAATGTGAATCCAAATAAGGTTCATTTTGCTCTGTTATAATAAAATTATTTTTCTTTAATAACTCAGAATACCGCTGGAGTGACCTGTGGCAGTAAATAATTTTAGACGGATGTTCCTTATGTCCTTTTATTTTAAAAGGGACTTTATACTCTTTTTCTTCATAATACTTATAAGAAGCGGATTTTTCAAATTCCCGTGATTCATACCAAAAAGCCGGATGCGGTATTGAGAAAATCAAATGACCATTTTTTCCCAATAATTTACTGATTGCGTTAAGGTTTTCATCAAGATTTGGGATGTTATGAAAAACCATATTCGCAATACAGATATTGTAACGAATATCCTGATGCTTCTCCTGATAAGAAATTATTGAAATGTTTTCAAATTCCAATCCCTTTTTTGTAAAACGTCTTTTTGCGTATTCTATTGATTTTGACGAAGTATCAATACCTGTCGTTTTTACAACACATGATGCTATTTCTTCAGTAAGAAATCCAAGACCACATCCAACATCAAGAACTTTATTATTTGACTCCATCTTTTTTATTTCATTTTTAAACAAGGGCACAAGAACATCCCAATAGGTTTTGTCACTATGGTTATCAAGTTCGCTTAGGCGAGCTTCAAAATTCTTATCCCATGAGTCTAACATGGAAAGTTCATTATCCTTCGCTTCCATCCATGGAATCCAATAAATCTTTTACTACAGTTATAATATACGGATTATTTTCATTATCTTCTTTCTTAATTACAATTTTATTGTCATTTCCGCCTTTCCTGTCAGTTATAATTAAAAAAGACGCGTTCTCATCTTCCAACAATGAAAAACGGTGTTTTGTCAGAAGATCATGTTTTGAAGATACTTGGACATTTTTTTCTTCAAGCGTTCTTCTTATTTCGGGCTCAACATCCTCTCTTAAATATACCTTACAGTTCTTACCTTTCTTACATATGATATCAATTATATTATATTGGTCCTTTCTCATCCAATCCAAATCAGAACAGAAAATACTTAATTTCCCGTGTTTTCCATACCATTCGGTAAAAAATTTAAAAAAATTATCGCTTCCTTCCTCGAACTCCGCTATACTGTCATCCTTATTCTTTTTTATTTTTATCACTGCAATGACGCAATAACCAATAAGACATGACGTAACAATTGTAATTATTGCGCCAATGGGGATTTTGATAACAGAGACATCAATTATGGGAACAACCGCCAACGCCAAAAAAATCGCACCCTGAATTATATCAAGAAAATTCTTTTTTAACATCATGTGCCCCCAAGTATCAATAAAAAACTTTGTAAAATAATAATGAATTGATCTGGCAAAATATTTGCCCTAAGAATATACCCCCATTTTATGTATTCTATGATAACTCAGATAACTTCACTTTAATTATACACATAGAATAAAGAATTATGCAAGCTTTATTTACCCATTTTGCATATTTATAATCAAAGTGTATATAAAAGTATACACCTTTTGTAATTATTGAGCTTAAAATACTATAACGCGAATATGCACCTGATAACGGTACGCCGGAAAGCTCCCGTCTTTCAGAGCCATTGATCGGGTTCCATTCAATAGAACGTAGCGCGTGATAACCGGAAGGCTCGGTCAACATGACCGATTCCATACCAAGCCTTTTTCGCACAAAAAGACTATATCCTAATACAGTATCATTTAAATAAACCGGTTCAAAACGTATGTCTGACGGATCCAGCGATAAATCAGAAACCTGACCAAAAGCGGTTCCTGTTGCCATTGCCATAATAGCAAGAACAACGCATATTGAGACTATTGTTTTCTTTTCCATATAAATATTCTCCTAAGCTATTTTTTGCTTAATACGTTTTAATATTTTATAGAAAATATTTCTTTTTCTCATAGAATTAAAATATTGAGTTACGATTTCTCTCGCCTTTGTACAATCACATACATCAATTAATGAAACATGCTTATAAACATCAGAAAACTCCGTTTTAAAAACATCACTATCCCCACAATGGGTTCCAGTTCCATCTATTCCAATATTTTTAACAAAACTTGTTCCCGAATATAATGTATATTTACCAGCTAAAAAAGCGCTTGCATACCAGCGAATAGCCCAGGATGAAATTTTACCTTCTATCTGTGCCTTCAACATACCGGTATAATCATGAGAATTATCAAAATTAAATAATTTCTCTAATTTTTGTCTTTTTATTTCATCCAATAGGAATTGAGCATCAGGATTAAATATATCCCAGCCTCGCTTCCATGCCCCCCAGCCCCAACAGTCAGCCCCTCTAAGAAAAAAATAATCCGGTAATTTTTTCCTGACAGGATAAATATAACCATGTATACTTGCGACACTATCATCT
>JGI24698J34947_10001062_pt1 | contig 14136 bp, 16 predicted proteins | sample TergutMp193P3_FD_34947 | JGI IMG/M metagenome (IMG submission 34947) | reverse complement strand
GGCATCTGCACAGGCTGTGCGTACTGCGACAACTGTCCGCAGGGAATTCCCATACCGCAGTACATGGACACGTACAACCAAAAATTACTGGATAAAAATGGCAAGGACCCGATTGGAGACAGGTTGAAGTGGCACTGGAGCCTTGAAAGATCGGGCGCGGGAAAATGCACCGCCTGCGGCCTGTGCGAAAAGGCATGTACCCAGCACATTGATATTATCAACAGGCTGAAAGAAATCGCCGGGTGATTATTCACCTAACAGCAATTTTATCAATTTCTCCTCTCCGTCTACCGCGCCCATGGAGCGCAGGCGCGAGAGGCTCTGCAAAAAACCGTAGCTTGCCCTGATGTGGCTGTTACGGCTGTTGATGTAAAGCGAAGATGCGTCGCTTAAATCGGAGACTGAGCTTTGCGAAAGGCGGTAGCGTTCCATTACGTACTCAAAATGGTTTTCTGTGTATTGAAGGGAGCGGCGCGAAGATAAAACAGAGCCCGCCTGAGCGAGCATGTTTAGAATCGCGCTTTGCAGTTCCAACTCAAGAGAATTTTCCGCGCCGATGTAATCAAGCGCCGCCGAATCGCGAGCAATTCTGCTTCTTTCCAGCCTGTTGTTCAGCACCCAGAAATCCACCGGTATAGTTCCGTGTATGGTAATGCCGCCTGAGCTTGTCGTGTTAAAGCCGTTAGCTGTCGAATAATTCAGGCCGGTTGAAAAAACCGTCGCGCTTATCGTTGGTATGTAATCGCGTTTTGTAAGAGTGTGGTTTATCTCCGCCCTTCTGTTGCTCATGGCGGCTATCGCCAGAGAGGGACTGTCGGAGGCTACTATTTTCCATAGCCGCCCGTACAAGGCGTCGGCTTCTTCGTCGGAAATGTTTGATAAACGCTCAAGCAGATCTTCGTAAGCGCTGAAATCAATCTGCTCAAGCTCAACATTTTCGCTTATGCCTATCAGAGACTTGAACTTTGTCATGCTAAGAGCGAGGGCGCGGCGCGCCTGATTGCGCGAATTTTCCCGCGCCTCTTTGTCCGCCAGCGCTTTAAGGTAATCGCCGCGGTTGATTATTCCATTGGACTGGCGCACTTCCGCAATGGAAAGCCCAAGTGTTGCGGCTTGCAGAGAGGATTCTTCGGCTTCCAAAGCGGCCGCGGCTTCAAGAACCGCGTAGTAGGCGTTGTCCGCAGTGTCTAGTACGTTAAAGTATTCGCTAAGCGCGTCAAGCCTAACATTCTCGACAGCGATTGCGCTTATTGCCTTTTGAATAAAACCTTTGCCGCCCTGAAAAATAATCTGCGTTACGGAAAATGACGCGCCTGCGCTGAAGGTTTCAACAGGATTTTTAAATACCCAGTCCCTTAAATAATAAGATGAAATGTTGTAATCCGCGGAAACTTTTGGCAGCATGGAGAACAGCTGATTCCTTTCGTCCAGTATGCTGGTGCGTATCGCAAGCTCGTGTTTCGCGAGGGAGCGCGAGTTTGCCAGCGCCAGAGCACGCGCCTGTTCAAGATTGAGTGTCTGCGCGAACACGCTCAGCCCGGAAAATAAAAACAAACATAGTATAAGTAAATAACCACAAACCACACAAACACCACGAACTCGTTCTCTGATATCTTCTCGTTGTTCGTGTTGGTTCGTGGTAGTTCGTGGTAAATAAAAAATCATATCTGTCTCCCCATCTTACTCGTACCTCAATGCGTCAATCGGGTATAGGCGCGCGGCCTTGAGCGCCGGGTAGTAGCCGAAGATGATCCCTACAAGAGCCGCAAAAAGCGCCGAAGCCGCTACTATCAAGGGGTTGATTACCGCCGGGATTTCCATTGCTCCCAATATCCGGCATACCAGAAACGCCAAACCGATTCCAAGTATGCCCCCCATAAGGCTTAAGATAACAGACTCGCAGAGAAATTGAAACAGTATATCCCTCTTGCGTCCGCCTACCGCCATTCTAATACCGATCTCGCGCGTGCGCTCCGTAACAGAAACCAGCATAATGTTCATGATACCGATGCCGCCTACCAGTAGCGAAACGCCTGCGATTGCAGCTAACAGAGTTGTCAATGTTTTTGAAGTCGCCGACGCCATATCGATCATATCTGTCTGATTCATAATGTCAAAATCGGCGTTCGCAACATCGGCAATCCCCCGCGACTCGCATAGAATCAATTTGGCCTCTTTTTGGGCGGCGTCCATGTATTTTTTATCAACTACGCTTATAATAATCATGTCGATGCTCCTGGAATTGCTCAACCTTGTCATTAATGTGTCCATGGGAATCATGACAATATCATCCTGATCGTTGCCGAAACTCGCTCCTTTGCTTTCAAAAAGGCCGATGACGGTAAAATAAATCGTTCCAATCCGTATTTGCCGATTCAGGGCGTTGTCCGTGCCGCCAAAAAGATCATTTGCCGTAGTGCGTCCCAAAACCGCCACCGTGTTTCGATATGTCATATCCTCTTCATTAAAAAAATTGCCGTCGTTCACCTTATAATTTACCGCTTTAAGATAATCCGGCTCTACGCCGTAAATCCGTACCTGCGAACTTCCCTCACTGCCGACAATATCTGTGTATGTGCTCACCTGTCCTGAAACCGCCGCCGCAAAACTCGATTCATCGCGTAATTTTTGAATGTCCCTTTTGGTAAAACTGTTTACCCTCATGGACGTAACCTGCCCTCTGCGGTTTGTTGACATTCTCCAGGGGAAAATTTGCAGTAAATTTGTTCCCATCGCGGTTATTCTTGCCTCAATTTCGCGCTGGGAGCCTTCGCCGAGCGCGACCATGATGATCACAGAGCCCACGCCAATAATGACACCTAACGATGTCAGCAGACTGCGCATTCGGTTGCGAAGGATGGAGCGAAGGCACGTCTGTAATAACTGGCCGATGTTCATTTTGCATCCTCTGACAACAGCGCGTGATCTTTTTTCCACACCGCAAGATCTTCCTGCGCACTGCGTTTTTGCTCTATTTTTTTGTCGGAAACAAGCTCGCCATCGCGCAAAGTAATAATGCGCCGCGTATAAGAGGCAAGCTCAGGCTCGTGCGTTACCATGATGATGGTTTTGCCTCTCTCGTTAAGCTGTTGAAAAAGCCCCATTATCTCCAGAGTCATTCCCGTGTCAAGATTGCCTGTCGGCTCGTCGGCGAGAATAAACGCCGGATCGTTGACCATCGCCCGCGCTATGGCGACTCTCTGCTGCTGGCCGCCTGACAACTGCGAAGGAAAGTGATCCATGCGCTGGGCAAGCCCTACTTCCGCAAGGGCAGCCATCGCGCGTTCTTTGCGGCCGGCGGCGGTTTGCCTTGCCTCGTCTTTTTCACGCCTGCGGTAAAAAAGCGGCAGTTCCACGTTTTCAAGCGCGGTGGTACGCGCCAAAAGGTTGAAAGATTGAAACACAAAGCCGATTTTACGGTTGCGGATGTAGGCGAAGGTATTTGAGTCGGAAGTTGAGGTTTCAATTCCGTCCAGAGTGTAGGTTCCCCCTGTTGGCTTGTCCAGACAGCCGAGAATGTTCATCAGCGTTGATTTGCCGGAACCGGAAGGCCCCATTACGGAAACAAACTCGCCTTCTTCGGCGGAAAAATCCACGCCGCGAAGGGCGCGCACAACGACAGCCGAAGCGTCTTCTTTTTTCGCGCCTTGTTTTGACTCCATGCGGTACTCGCGCTTGATACCTTTAAGCTCAATAACAGGCACTTAAATTTTCTCCCGCAGAATTACCTGTTTGTTTTCAATATCATCTCTTGCGCGAATTTCGGTAAACGATCCGTTTGAAATGCCGGTCCGCACCTGCATTACATCAAGCTTGCCGTCATCGTCAATGAACCATAAGTTGCGTATTACGACCGCGGCGGTATTGCGCTCCTGTCCCTGCCCCTGTCCGCTCCCCTGTCTTCCTCCGGTTCGCTGCCTGCCTCCTCCAAGCATGCGCGGCCCCTGATTGCCGCCCATCATCAGGCTGGCTAAACTGGGATTCGCGCTCTGATCCGTACTCTGCGCCTTCTGCGAGCGCGCGTCCTGCGCCGCCTTGCGCTGTTCATCGCTCATATTCGCAAGGCTCGCGTTAAAAATCATATCGGCGATTTTTTCTTCGCTAAGATTCGTCGGCTGGTAGCGCAAGGCGGCGTTGGAAACCATCAGGGCATCCTCACTGCGCTCAACGATAAATTCTACCGCGCAGGTCATTCCCGGCATCAGAATGCCGTCAAGATTTTCAACTTTGATAATCACCTTGTAGGAAACGACGTTGCCGGACACGGTGGGAATCATGCGCAGGGTTTCAACCACGCCTGAAAAATTCCGCCCCGGCAGGCTTTCCAGCGTAAAGCGCACCTGCTGTCCCTTGTGTATGGAAGCCACGTCCAGTTCTCCGACGCTCGCTTCAATCTGCATCTCGCGCATATTTTCCGCGATTGTAAAAATACTGCTTGAATTATTGTTTGAACTGTCTACCACCGTGTCGCCTACGTTGATGTTCCTGTCCAGCACAATTCCGTCTATCGGCGATTTTATATAGGCGTACTGGTTGATTTCTGTTTCGATCTCTTTAAGATTTGCCTCGGCGACCGCCAAATCCGCGGCCTGTCCGTCAAGCGCGGTCTTGCCGGTTTTTAATTCGTATTCAGATATGAGCCCCTTTTCCGCCAGAGTTTCCTGACTGCGGTAGCTTATCAACTGCAATTCGTAATTCGCGCGCGCTTTTCCAACCGAGGCTCTCTGCTGATCCCTCTTCAGCCTTAGCACATCGGTATTCAACTCCGCGAGTATATCTCCCCTGCGGACAATATCGTTGTAATCGGCGAAAATCTTCTCTACCTTGCCGCTCATCTGGGGCAGAACCTTGACGGTAGCAACGGGATTAATCGTGCCGCTGGAAGAAACTGTGCGCTCCAGCGTGCCGCGCCTGATATTGGTAAATTCATAAGAAGCGGACTTGGTTTTTTTTCCTGAACATGCGCAAAGCAAAGAAGCTGCCAGAAAAGCGGGTAAAATTATTCCAAAAAGTTTTTCCTTCATCGTCGCAATATAATAACAAATTTGACAAGAAAAAGGTAACCGTCAATAAAAATACCCATTGAGTTTATGCCGTTTTAGTGTTATTTTATATCAACGAGGTATATATGACTGAGAATAAATCACTCAAGGCAATAATTGTGCCGGCGGCTATTTTCATTTTCGCGGCAGCGGGACTTTGGGCCCAGCCTAAGACATCGCCGGATTCGCCCTACGGCGCGGATGCTGTTCCTGATTTGTACGCCCCGTTCATTGCAGGCCCCGGCGGTTTTATAACCACAACTGGCGGAGCGCCGGCAAGCGCGCTTAATCCCGCGCAGGCAGGCTCCGCCCGCAGAATGGTCTTTGACGCCGGCTATCTGGCGATTCCGGTCTTTAAAAGCCTGGGCTTAGAAGACGGCGGATATATACAGTCGCTGGAAATTGGCGCACTGTTCCCCACAAGGTACGGCGTCTATGGCGGCTCGCTTCGCTATATCGGCGGTTTTAAACCGAACATGTTTGAATATTTCCCAATCGAACCTGTGTTCAGCGGAAATATTTCAGCCGCAAAGGAAGTGTATCCGGGAATGTCAGTCGGCCTGGGGTTGAATTTTGGCGGCGGCGTGAGCGCGGGCTGGACTCTTGCCGCGGATTTAGGCTTTCACTATAACATGGGCAAGATTGGTCCTTTTCAAAACTTTACATGGGCGTTTGCTCTGAAGGGCCTTGGAAAAAGCTACTATCCGACATGGTTTACCCCGGCAGGCGGCCTTTCTCTTGATCTTGTCCACGTAGAAGGAAAGAACGGAAAGAAAGACCCCTTTGTAATGAACATGTCCGCGGATATAAGCGCTCCTTCGCTTTTTTATCCGAAAGGTTATGTCAACATGATCTTCAAAGCCGGACTTAACTTTACCTTCGCGGAAATTATCAGCTTGTCGGCTTCATGGCCCGGCGGCTCAGGATTGAATGTAAGAGAAATTAAAAACGGTTACACGAAATTTCCCTATCTGCCTTCGATTGGTCTTGGCGTTAACTTTATGCTTCCGACGAAAGAAGAGAGGATCGCGGGCGGAAGACTGCCTTCCGACGGAGATCTTAAAATCAACGGCGCTTTTAAGCCGCTCTACGAAGGAATTTCCGCGGTGGGCGGCGGCGTAAGCTGGTATGTCGGCGTTGCGGATAAAAAGCCGCCTGTCATCGAGCCGAATTATCCCGCGCCAATGTACTTCTCGCCAAATAACGACGGCAACGCCGATTTTCTGGAATTCCCCGTCAACATCAGCGATGATAAATATGTCGTAAGCTGGGTAATGGAAATAAAGAATGAAAGAGGCGAAGTGGTTCGCGTAATCGAAAACAAGGAATCGCACTTTACGAAACTCAAGTTTAAAGAATTCTTTAGCAGAATGTTTACTCCAAAAAAACAGATCGATATACCTTCCGAACTGCGCTGGGACGGAATCAAAGATTCGGGAGATTTGGCGGCGGATGGAAAATATACCTTTACAATTACAGCCACCGACGATTCAAACAATACCCTCGTAAGCCCAGTTTACGAAGCTGTACTTAAAAATACTCCCCCGACTATCAGGGTAGACGCGATTGCCGACGCCCAGAAAATATTTGATCCAAAGGGAACAGGCGGAAGGAATTCAATTACCCTCACTCCGCGAGGTTCGGCAGAAGAGGCATGGGAAAGCGGAATATGGAACGCCGCCGGCCAAAAGATACGGACATTTGAAACAGAAAGCGGCACTCCGGGCGCGCGCGTCTGGAACGGCAGGGACGACTCAGGGCAGGTAGCGCCGGACGGCGTTTACAATTACAGAATATCCACAACAGACCGCGCGAAAAATTCCGCGTCCGCCTCGGTGGATAACATCATTCTTGACGCGCGCGAAGCGGGAGCTTTCCTTACAAGCTCGGTTCCGGCAATCGCTCCGAAACCGAACCAAAGCGCAAACATGGTTGATTTCGGCATCCGTCTTTTAATGCAGGACGGTATCGACAACTGGAAACTGGAATTAAAAGACGAAAGCGGCACCGCGCAGAAAACTTTCTCAGGCACGGCAAGAGTTCCGGCGGTACAGAGTTGGAACGGCCTTACAGATGCGGGGGCTATCCGCGAAGGCGTGTACATTCCCGAATTAACGATAAATTACACAAGGGGCGATGTTGTAACAACAAGAGCCACGACAGTTTTAGTTGACGTATCGGGGCCGGAACTGGCATTAACAACATCGCCTGAATTCTTCAGTCCCGACAACGACGGCTCCGAGGACGAGCTTTTCATCAACCTTGGCGCAAAAGACGCATCTCCCATCGCGTCATGGAGTTTGGAAATCCGCGAACCGGAACCGCCGTACCTGATGTTCCGCAGATTTGAAGGCAGGGGAAGTCCGGCTTCAAGACTTATATGGAACGGCAGAAGCGAAAAGAACGAGCTTGTACAGTCCGCCACCGATTACCCCTACACTTTCAAGGCCGAAGACACTCTTGGCAACGCCAGCTCGACAGAGGGAAAAATCGGCGTTGACGTGCTTGTAATCCGCGACGGCGACCGCCTGAAAATACAGATACCTTCCATCGTTTTCAGGCCGAATTTCGCGGACTTTGAAGGGCTGTCAAAAGATGTTGTAGACAACAACAACCGCATAATCAGGCGCATCGCGCAGATACTCAACAAGTTCCGCGACTACAAGGTTCAGGTTGAAGGCCACGCCAACCCGACACAGCCGGCGGGACCGGCGCGCGACAGGGAAGAAGCCGAGCTTAAGCGAATCAGCGAAGCGAGGGCAAGGGCGGTGGTTGATCTTTTAGTCCGCAACGGAGTATCAAGAAGCCGCCTGTACTTTATAGGCGTAGGCGGTTCCAGCCCGGTCGTGAAGTTTGAAGACCGCGACAACTGGTGGAAAAACAGGCGTGTGGAATTCATATTGATTAAATAGGAAAGAAAAGTGAAAATGTATGCCTGAGCCTAGCTTAGGCATACATTTCAAAGACGGGCTAGCTCTCTTTGCCTTTCTTTTTGGCTTTTTTTACTTCGCGCTTTTCCTTAAGTGATTTCTGGGGCGCTTTTTTTGTTTCTTTCTTGTGCATTACATGTTCAGCCATAATAACCTCCCTTTGGGCTTTACATAACATTAAAAATAGTATATACCTTATTTGAGTAATGTCTATAGGGGGATATAATGACAGTAGCGGAAGCAGTTAAATTGCTGGACGGACAGTTTTTTATAGGGGAAGAAAAAGGGGATCTTGAAGTAGCCTCCGCCTGTGGAGCAGACCTTATGAGCGATGTTATGGCCTTTGTAAAAGACAGGGTATTGCTCCTTACCGGGCTTGTTAATCCCCAGGTAATCCGTACGGCGGAACTTCTGGATATTCACGCGATAATCTTCGTTCGCGGCAAAGTTCCCGGCAGGGATATGATCGAAATGGCCGAAGAATCCGACATTATCCTTGGCGGGACAAAAATGCCAATGTTTATCGCCTGCGGAAAACTCTACGAAGACGGTCTTCGCACGGGCGGAACAAGGGATATTGCCTAAGCTTCAAAAAACTGACGCGCCTCTTCTTTTGCCTGTTCTATCACGGCCTCGTAGTTGCCCTTTAGGGCGTTCATGTGCTGGTTATAAAAAGCGACAAATTCCGGGTCCTGAAATGGGTCTATGCGCACTTCCCTGCCCATACGGCGGGAAAGCTCTTCCTCTTTTTGGCGGAGCTTGGGGGCGTACTGCTGGCGGATTGCCTGATCGTAGTGGGCCGCTTCCTGCAAATAGTGCGAAAATGCCGTCGCCAGTTCCTTGTACATCTCATCAAATTCGCTGTTTTTTATTATAATTTTTAGGCCCTTTCCGACAGCCTCAAAACGCTTTTCTTCATCATCATTCTTGCCGGAAGGCAGGGCGATTTGGGCGACAAGCACGTCAAAAATGCCCTGCTTAAAACTTTGCAGTTGGGAAGGCTCTGTTTTCTTTATTTCATCGGCCAAATCGGCCTGTCCTGAAAGGAAGGCATTGGCGGTTTTCTTACCCCTCTGTTTCGCGTCAAACTGGTCTATGCTGGACTTGTCGCTTTTTACCTTTTCGGTCTTTTCCATCGCGATTTCCAGAGCTGTCTTAATTACTCCCATTGTACTAATTTCCTCTTTTTATTAAAATATTCCTGAAAGGGGAAATAATCAAGTATATGAAGGAAGAAGCGAGTAAAGAGGAGACCGATTACAAGTTTATAATCCGCCTTGATTCTGAGCTGAATCAGATTCAGGATTACGAATTGCTTCTGGAAAGAATCCTTTACGAAGCCAGAAGGGTTGTAAACGCGGACGCGGGTTCAATTTATATAACGGTTCCCGATGAAGACAGCAAAGAAAAAAAAGACAGGCTTGCGATAAAATTTTCCCAGAATGACACAATACAAAAAACCCTTCCCGAAGGACAGAAGATGCTCTACTCGTTCATCTCCGTGCCGATAAACGAAAAATCAATTTCCGGCTACTGCGCTCTTAAAAGAACATTGATCAATGTGCCTGATATGTACAACATTCCGCCTGATGCGCCCTACTCTTTCAATTCGTCCTTTGATAAAATCACGGGCTATAAAACTGTTTCCAGCCTGACTATTCCCTTGATTTCCTCCGATAAAAGGCTCCTGGGCGTTATTCAGGTTATGAACTCAATGGATAAAAAAGGAAATATCATTCCCTTTTCACCTAACGATGAAATTCTGATAAGCCACTTTGCAACTAACGCTTCCATGGTACTTCTTAGAGCATACATAACAAGGGCGATGATTCTGCGCATGATAAAAATGTCCGAACTGCGCGACCCAAAGGAAACGGGCACTCATGTAAACAGGGTCGCGGCCTTCGCCGTGGATATTTACGATCGCTGGGCTTTTCATCACGATATCCCGGCGGAAGAACGGAACAAATTCCGCGATGTTTTGAAAATCAGCTCAATGCTTCATGACGTCGGCAAGGTGGCGATCTCGGACACTATCCTTAAAAAGCCGGACCGCTTTACGCCGGAAGAATACCTGATAATGCAGAATCACACAGTTTACGGAGCTAGCCTGTTTACGGACGCAAGTTCCCCCGTGGACAGTCTCGCGCAGGATATCGCGCTGACCCACCACGAAAATTGGGACGGCTCAGGCTACCCCGGCTGGATAAATCCCAATAACGGAGCTGTAGAAAAAGCGGACAGCGATGGCAAGCCCCTTGGCAAAAAGGGCGAGGAAATTCCCCTTGGAGGCAGAATTGTCGCCATTGCCGACGTATTTGACGCGCTGTGTTCAAGGCGCGTTTACAAAGAGCCGTGGAACGAAGAAGACGTTTTGCATGAGATACGGAAACTTTCAGGGACAAAATTCGATCCTGAGCTGATTGAAATTTTCTTTGAGGTTCTGCCGAACATCAGGCACACTCAGAGCCAGTATCCTGATATAGACGCGGCTTAATCAGACAGGCGCGGCGCCGCGGCGAATTTGTTTTGTTAAAATTCTATCCAGACTGTCGGCAAAAGATTTTAAATCTTTTTTGCCGTAATTCGCCGTTCTTTCAGTTTCCAAACCGTTATCCGCAAGCCCGACAATAAAATTGCGAAGCGAGAGCAATTCGTTGATATTGTTCAGCGTGAAAACACGCCCGCGATCATCAAGTACCTCAACGTCTTTTTCTACAAGACGCTTCGCGAGGGGAATATCCCTTGTAATAACAATGTCGCCTGATTCGGCCAGTTCCACGATACGGTCGTCGGCGGCATTTTCATGGGCGGGACAAATTTCCATTTCCGCTCCGGCGGTATCGTCGGGAATTGGGCGGTTGGCGGCAAATATTGTGCGAATGGAAAGTTTTGCCGCTCTGCGCATGGCAAGTTCCCTTGCCGCCTTGGGGCAGGAGTCGGCGTCTACAAGAATTTTCATTGCTCCTGTCCGTCTTCGCCTTCGCAGGCGGCAAATAGGGTGTAATTTCCGCTGAAAACAGGCTGTCCTGCGCTTCTTGGAATAAAGAAAGACTCTCCTTTTTTGAAAATCTTTTCTCCCGCCGACAACTCACCTTCTGTAACAACGCAGAGCGCATTTTCTTTTTCGGGAAAAGGACTTTCCGGCCCGTTGCCGCGCAAAAGGGAAAGAACAGCCCCGCCGCAGGAAGCGGGATAGCGAAAGCTCTGCGCTGTGGAAGGAGTTAAAACAGACGGCATAAAGGGCTTAAACTCAAGAATGTTCATTAATTCGCCTGCGTCCACATGCTTAGGCGTAAGCCCGCCGCGCAGAACATTGTCCGAGTTTGCCATTAGCTCCGCTCCAAAACCGCTGATATACGAGTGAAGAATTCCCGCAGGAAGGAAAACCGCCTGAAAGGGCTGGAGCGTAAAAAGATTGAGGAAAAGAGGCGAGATTACCGCCGCGTCTGCCGGGTATTGAAGCGCAAAATCGCGCATTAGCTGAAACTGTTCATGTCTTATGCCGCTGTCCGCGCCGTCCGCTTTTTCGATAATACAAGCGCAAATGGTCTCGCGTTCCTGTTTTGAAAACTGAAACAAACAGCGCAAAAAATCTTTAAGAGCTCCCCCGCCCGAACCTTTGGCAAGTGCGCGTAACAGGACAGAGACAGGTTTTTCTGCGGACGGCGCAAAAGAGCGAAAAGCCTCAAGAGAGCCTGAAATTTTTTCAGGTTCCCGAAAACCTGCCATTACCGTAAAGGGAGTAATCGCGCAAATAATCTCAGGCTTGTGACTTTCGTCTTTGTAATTGCGATTGGGAGCGTCCAAGGCGATACCGGCCTCGTTTTCGCGCCGGAAACCTTCAACAGCCTGCGCGCTATTGGGGTGCGCCTGAAGCGAAAGAGGCTTTGCCACAGCGATTAACTTAAATAAAAAGGGGAGCCGGCCTTGCGCAATTTGAGAAAGGTTTACAAGGTTTCCGGCGCACAGAGCGAGCGAAGGGGCGCTGTCGTGCGTCCCCATCCACATTTCAGCCCAGGGGAGAGCCTTTGGGTTTTCAAGGCCGAGAAACTCAGGAAGCAGTTCGGGAGAGCCCCATTCGTAGTGTTTTATCTGATTTTGAAGTTTGAATATTTCAATCATCATCGCCGGTCTTCAGCGCCTGATCAAGTTTTGCGATAAGGTTCAAAGTGCGTTTTTCTATTTCAAGCGCTTCGTCGGAGTCTTCTTCGGGAGCCTGCCCTTCCATCTGCCGCTTCATCTTGTTTATTTCATCGCATAAAAGAAAACCTGTTAAAATAGCGATGTTAAGAGGCTCGGTCATGCCTGAAATATTCTGTGTATTTTCAACAGCGGCTTTGTATTGGGCCAGTATATCATGCAGGTAGCTTTCGTCTTCGTCCGTAGTTATGGAAAAGGAAGTTCCTAAAATGTTAAAGCCTAATTCATTGGCCATTATTCACCTAAAAAATATCCAACTCGCCCGAGGCAGGCGCTTCTTTGCCATTCACAGAGTCTGTCTCCCCCGCCGGAATTTCAAAAAACACTTCTTTGTTTGCTTCCCGCGCTTTTGAAGAAATCTTTTTTCCGTCCGCTTTTTCATCTTTCAGACTGCTTTCAAAGGCTTCTTCAAACTGGTTAAGACGGTCGAGGGCGGCGATGATTCCGTCTTCTATGCGCCCCTGATCTTCTTTAAAGCGCATTACATGCACTTCAAGTTCGTCGATCCGTTTTTGATTTGTCTCAAGCTTTGCCAGCAGGCCGGCCTTTTCAGAAACCAGAGCCGCGTTTTCTGACGCAAGCCTTGAGTTTTCAGAAGCAAGGGAAGCGTTTTCTTCGTTTATTCGCCGTACATGCTCAACCGCCCTTGCGACTTTTACTTCCAGCAAATTAACTTGCTCAAGGCTGATCATGTTTTACGCTCCGAGTGCGGCCTTGGCTTTTTCGACAACAGCCTTGAAAGCCGCGTTGTCCTCTGTTGCAAGATAAGCCAGCGCCTTGCGGTTGATAATTATGCCGGCTTTATCAAGACCGGCAATAAGCCGCGAATACGAAAGCCCCTGCTCTCTGCAGGCCGCGTTGATCCTGATGATCCATAATTTGCGGAACTGGCCCTTTCTGTCCTTTCTGTCGCGGTAAGCGTAGGTCAGCGATTTGGCGACTGCGTCTTTTGCGGTCTTGTAGTTAGTACTGCGCCGGCCCCAGTAACCCTTTGCCAGCTTTAATATTTTTTTACGGTGGTTCTTTCTTTTTGAACCGTCTACTGCTCTGGACATAATTTCCCTCTCAAATATTTCTTAGCCGTAAGGCAAGAGTTTTTTTCTGATAACAGGCACGTTATCATCGGAAAGAATTCCGGCGTGCCGCAAACCGCGTTTGCGCTTGGACGACTTCTTTGTTAAAATATGGCGCAGGTTCTGTTTTTTATACTTTACCTTGCCTGTGCCAGTAAAAGAATACCGCTTGGCCGCGCTCTTTTTTGTCTTCATCTTTGGCATTTTGCCACCTCTCCTCTAACTTTATTTTTTGGGTTTGGGACCTAAGACCATGGACATAAACCTGCCTTCCATTGCTGGCGGCTTATCCATGACATACTCGCCCTCGATTCGGGAAAGCACGTCCTTCATCACATCAAAACCCAATTCCGTATGCGCAAGTTCACGTCCGCGGAAACGGATCGTAACTTTTACCTTGTTGCCGTCGGATAAAAATTCTTTTATATGTTTAGATTTGAAATCAAGATCATGATCGTCAATCTTAGGCTGCATTCGGATTTCCTTAAGCTTAAGAAGTTTCTGCTTTTTCTTGGAATCCCGAATTCGCTTTTCATTTTCAAACCTGAACTTGCCGTAATTCAAAATTTTGACTACGGGCGGAACAGCTGTCGGCGCGACCTCGACAAGATCAAGGCCTGCTTCCCTTGCCAGTTCAAGAGCCTCGGAGACCGACATTATCCCCTGTTGCTCTCCCTCATCCCTGATTAAACGGACTTCCCGCACCCGAATCTGTTCATTTACGCGTAAATCTTTCTCCGCCAACTGGCCTCCTTTTAGTACCTCTGGTCATTTTAGCAAATTCCGACATAGCTTGTCTAGGGGATTAGGGGACAATCATCGTGCCTACGCCCTCATCGGTGAAAAGCTCGATAAGTATGGCATGGGCAAGCCGCCCGTCTATGATGT